>OIXK01000001.1_pt1 | contig 63606 bp, 63 predicted proteins | sample 1587991 | NCBI WGS metagenome assembly OIXK01 (sample SAMN03283287) | human gut metagenome | biome: human-associated habitat; material: feces | host: Homo sapiens | place: Peru | collected 2012
CTGTGTCCCAAATAAGATTTTACTTTTAGGATAGATATAAGGCTGATATTGATTAGTACAAATTATGCGAAACTATGGTAGGTAACAGTTGCTTTGCCCATTGGGGGCGATGTTCAAGTTATAACGTTTAAATTACTTAGTTCTGGGTGTTAATCAAAAAAGACTGCGAAGAAGGACTAAGCAGCCGGGCACGGGGTTCGAATCCCTTTACCTACCGCAAATATAAACAATATAAAAAGATAAAGTTATGAAAACAATTAAGATCTTCTTCTGCATTGCCATCTGGCTAGTCCTTGGATGGCTCTGCCTCAGTAAACTCTCACAGGGCATTCATGATGAGAACCTCATTTCACAGATGCCTCAGAGCACCTATGATGAGATAGTAGATACGCTTACTACTAGAAATGGCTTCCAGCCTACTGAACATCAGATAGTAACCTACTATTATGAGCGATTCCAGAAGTAAGAGCACCTATGCTGCTCGTAAGTGCCTCCTGTGTCAAGATGGACGTAACTGCATCAATGGCATGTATTGTCTTAAATACAAGATGTACGTGCAGCATCAGGAGAAACTGCCGTGTGAATGAAAAGTAGATTAACTAACCATCTTATAAAAGAAGATAATATGGCAAAAATGAATGTAACAGAAAAGGACTTTGAAGCTTTCTTCCAAGCAACAGAATCCATTATGGCTATGTCTGGTACTTTAGAGGAAGGCTTCAATGAAGAGGCTTATGCTATAAACAGACAGTTCAAAAGTTTCAAGCGAAGATACTTAAAGGCAAAGGAGAATAAGCAATGAGCAAAGAAAAAGCTATTGAGTATATTAAACGTGCTATGGATAGCATAGACAAGTTACCATTTTCCGATAATGGAATGTTGGCTTTCTATGATTTAGAAAGAGCACAAAAAGAGTGGGTGGACAATATGGAACAGAACAACATACAGACGATGCCATGTTTCGAACTTGGCAACCTTTACGTCTTCTGCGAAGAAGACGAGGATGGCGTGTTGACCATTATAGGCGAACTCATCGCCAAGAACGAGAGCCAAGACACATTGACATTCGGCAATCAGTATGAGATTGAGACCGAGAACTTCGTTACCGATCAGGCTTTTGACCTTCGCATAAGTACAAACAAGGAACTTCGAGAAGCAAAAGAGGATGAAGCCAGTTTGTTCCAAGAGGCTTACACTCTCTGGAAAAAGAGCAAGGAGCAGACATCATTCAAGACCTTCGATAAGGTTCTTGTGCGTAACCAAGATGAACATAAATGGAGACCAGCAATCTTTGTTCAAACACGTATAGGTGATTCCCCATACAGGTACAACGCTTTGCTATTGTCTACCGGGCAGGTAGGTGACTTTGTCCAATGCATTAAATACGAAGGTAATGAGAAAATGGCATTCACCACTGACCCATTTTAAGTAAACAGAAATGTGGTTTTTATATAATTTCAATCATTATGGAATCAGAAAAAGCAAAGTCAGACCGCATAGCCAGGCAGCGAGAATACTATCTTAAGCATCGTGATAAAATGCTCGCCTATTCTCGCAAATACATCAAGGATCATCCCGAAAAGAAAAAGCTATATCGGGAAAATGCAGCCAAGAAACGAGCCAACGGCACTGGATATTATCAGAGATACTATCAGCGCAACAAAGAAAAATTGCTGGAAAAATCTAAGAGCTGGAGACTGAATCACCCCGAAAAGGTGAAGGAGTACCAGCGCAGATACTATCAGAAGAAAAGAGCTGCAGCAAAGAAAGAAAAGAAGATAATGCTGAATCCAGATATAGATAAGGCAAAATCCCTCTTCCGTGATCCTTCTAAGACTGTTCACCTACAGTGGCTCCTGGAGCACAACAGAAACAAAAGTAAGCAATATGAATCACGCTAGTTTATTCAGCGGAATCGGTGGTGCTGAGGTCGCGGCATCCATGATGGGATGGCAGAACCTCTTCCATTGCGAGATACAAGAGTTCCCTCGCAAGGTGCTCCAATACTGGTTCCCAAATTCAGAAAGTTATGAAGACATTACCAAAACAGACTTCACAAAGTGGCACGGCAAAGTCGATGTTCTCACAGGAGGATTCCCCTGCCAACCTTTCTCCCTCGCTGGCAGAAGAAAGGGAGCGGACGATAACCGCTACCTCTGGCCACAGATGCTTCGAGCGATACGGCAGATACACCCCACTTGGGTCGTTGGTGAAAACGTTGCTGGCATCAAGACGATGGTGGAGTCCTGCCAAGTCACTCAGATGGGACGCACAGACTATCTTTTCGAAGAGAATCACCTATACCGAGAGGAAAGCCGATTCACCCTCGACAAAATCTGTGCAGACCTCGAAGCCGAAGGATATTCCGTCCAACCGATTGCTATTCCAGCTTGTGCCATCGGAGCACCTCACAGAAGAGACCGAGTTTGGATTGTTGCCCACACCCAATGCGATGGACCTTCCTCACAAGGACATGGAAATCAACGAGCGAGGGCGAAGAAATCCAAAGAAGGGCAAGACAGACCACAGCCTAGGTCTAGAAGACATGGCAGTGGCACAACTCCTTCCTACGCCCACGGCACTCGACAAAGGAGGAGGAAGAATAAACAAGAGCCTTTCACCGAATGCAGCAGAACGCCCAACCTTGGCACTCGCCGCTCGAAAAGGCTTGCTTCCCACTCCTTGCAGCATAGAAGCCACGAAGTTCACCAAGACCATCAATCCCAATTCCCAGATGGGGCAAGGTCTAACAGCCTTGGCGGTCAATGGTCTTCTTCCCACTCCTACGGCAATGGAAGTAAAACACTCCAACCGGGTGAAGGGTCTGAAAGAACAGGGTGTAAAAGGGATGTACAGCCGAAAGAACGGAGCACTTCGCCCGAATGGACTGACCGACTTTCTCGACTTCAACAATCAGGTAGGTGGCGGAACTTCCCAACTCAATCCCCTGTTTGTAGAGGAAATGATGGGATTCCCTTTGATGTGGACAGCCTTACCATTTCTTTCCCCAAGTGGCGACAAGAATCCATAAAGGCTTACGGCAATGCCTGGGTGCCACAAGTGGCTTACGAGATATTCCGTGCCATCGAGGCAGAAGAAAACAAATAAATGATAGATTCGTAAATTCTACATTCCAAATAAAAGAAGAATAAATGAAAACAGATGGCTACATATTTACTCCAGAGCTGTTGCAGTGGCGTTACTTCCATCGTCCTGTGGTCGTTCAGGTGCTCATCCATGTGCTCCTCTCCTCCGCTCACAACGAGGCTTCCGCTGCAACCCTCTCTTATCGTGATTTGGCTCTACAGCTCCATACCACGGTCAAGACCATCCGTGTCGCCATCGATGTGCTCATAGCCGAGAAAATCATCACCAAGTGCTCTGCTCCAAGAGCCTCAACCAAACTCTACGTTAACAGTTCTCACCCCCTATCCCACTGCATCATACCGTGGCAAAGAGACCAAGGGGCACAGGTTACGGCACACTTCGGGGCACAGATTGGGGCACAATCTAGGGCACAGATTCAATCTTCCGAAGTTCCTTTAAATAAAGGCGATTCCGAAGATTCAGAAACTAGCAAGGGCACAGATAAGGGCACAATTAAGGGCACGAATAGGGCACAATCTAGGGCACAGACAAAACAAGGGGCACAGCCAATGGCACAATCTGGGGCACAGATTTCACACACTGAAACCCCTTTAAATAAAGGTGATTCCGAAGATTTAGAGATAGTCAAGGGCACAGATAAGGACATAGCAAAGGGCACAGAAGTAAGAGAAAAGAAACAAATAAAAGAAAATCTTTCCCCTGAAACCCCTATAAAAGAAAACAAACAAAGAAAAGAGAAAGTCCACCCCCAAACACAAAAAAAAGAAAAAGAAAAAAAGTCGGGGGATGCTGAAACTCAATTCTCGGAAGTGTTAAGGCTCTTCAATCGCCTCTTCCTGGGCACGCAAGTTAAGCCAATCTCGAAGATGACTCCCGACCGCAAGAAGCTAGTCGCCAAGTTTATCTCTGATTACTCCTTTGAGGACATTGAGCCGATGCTTCGCAAGGCACTCGATTCCGACCTTCTATCCGGGCGCAAGGATGGTGGCTGCTATATCTCCTTCAACTGGCTTTTCAATCCAAAGAACTACGAGCCTCTGATGGAAGGAACGTTCGACAACCCATCAGTTGAAGCCTCAGCCAGAAAGAAGCCTCAGCCTTCAAGTTCTACACCATCTTCTTCTCCACAGCCTCAACACGAGGAAACCAACGAGGAAATTGAAGCTCGTCTCAAAAGGAAGGAAGAACGCAAGAAGGAACTGGAGAAAGAACAGGCCGAAGCCTTACGCCAGAAGTATCTAGGCTGGATAGAAGCTGCCAAGAAGAACCCGGATGGTTCCATGGCACAGATGGTGAAAGATGCCTACAAGAATGGCACTTTAGCTAAACTGGGCATCGACTGGACACCACCTGTGGAAGATGAAACGAAAAACCTCCTCGACTTGGACGATAAGACACAAAACTATCTCCAGTCCATCCTCAGCGACTAAGTGCAAACATAAAGTGACAATTCAAAAATTCCAAAAGTTATGGACAAACAAGAATTAATAGACCGTCTCAACGGCAATTATCCCGAGTACACGCAAAAGCCTCAGCACAAGAAGGTGCAGCGTGAAGGTCAGTTGCAGATAGCCTGTGTACGATGGTTTCGACTACAGTACCCAGCTTTCTCCACACTCCTCTTCCATCCCAAGAACGAGGCAGACGGTGCTACCAGTGGCAAGAAGCTAGCCATCAATGCAGCATCGGGCGTGGTCCCAGGCGTTCCCGACCTCATCCTTGCTCTCCCTTCCATGAAGGATGGCAAGACAGGCATCATCTACGAGAACCCAGAAGTTTACTTCGGCTTGGGCATCGAATTGAAGTATGGCAAGACCAACAACCAGTCTGCCAATCAGAAACGCTTTCAGGGCTATTGGCAGTGCGCTGGCTACAAGTACGCCCTCTGTCGTTCCCTCGAAGACTTCATCGAAGTGGTCAAGGCTTACATGCAAGCAGCCGAAGCCAACGCCTTCGAGAAAGTTCGCTCCTATCACCTCATCAATGATGATACTGAGCACAACAAGCAGGTATTAAACAAAATCATTAAAAACAAGAAGTAATATGGAAATCGGATTTATCATCATCATGCTGTGCCTTGTAATGATGGCCAGCACATTCATCTATCTAGTTTACCACCATGGTCATCGCTCATGCAAGAACTGCAAGTTCTTCAAGCCTACAGCAAATAGTAAGTACAGCGGAACATGCAACGGCTTCGGTCATCATCGCTTCCACTGGGAATGTTGTGGGGAATGGAAACGTAAAACTACTAAGGAGGATGAACTATGATAGGATATAAAAATGTAGACGAACGGAAACTACTCGGACTGTTCTACTGCAAAGGAAGCCTCTCTGCAATGCCTCTTCTCAAAGACAACAAGGTTTTTGCTACTGATGGGCACAAGGCTATCTACGTCAATGCAGAAGTCTGCCAAGGCGAGTATGAGAAAACCAAACGGTTTAACATCGAATTGCCACCTGAAGAGCAAGAACTGAATATTCCTCTGTTAAGCATACAGAAGGCATACGATTCTCTGCCAAAAGTAGAAACAGAGGAATATGATTCAGAAGATTGCAAAGAATGTAATGGTACAGGTTCTGTGGAATGGGAGTATCTAGACAAGAAAGGAAATACCCATTATAAAGATTTTGACTGTCCTTCCTGCGATGGTTTTGGTTTTTTCAAGCGAAATATCAGAAAATGCATTGAACCAGAATATAATGCAGTCATAGAACTGGATGGATTCTTTATTAATAATAGTCATATAAAAGCAATAATTGATGCTTTATTGCTTCTGGGTAAGGATCACATTACACTTCTCTCAAAAGCTAAAAAAAATAGCGTGGTTTATGCATACTTCCGTATTGACGAGAGCATCACTATCGTAATCTCTCCGTATTGTAATTACGATGAGGAAGATGCTGATGCAAAGGCTGAACTTTAAAATCATACATCTATGGGCAATTACATCAAACAAAACCTGATGCAGCCAACGCCATCGGTTGCTGATCAGGAGGAAATGAGGATGTGCAAGTTCTGTGTACATAGCCACATCAGCGACCTCGGCTACAACCATTGCTGGAAGTCTGATAGTGCTAATTATAACCGAGATTCCCCTACAGGCGTCTGCTGGGCTTTCCGGGACAATCGAATATGGAAACCCTATTATTTCTCTAGACTCATGTCTAGCTACAGAGGGAATATCTGTTGGGTAAGACCGATTTACAGCTCTTCTAAAAAGAGGAAGAACCGTATTATTCAATACGAAATCATCGACCCAGTAGCCTCAACAATAGATAAAGTTTCCCCCAAGGAGTTTGCTAGGGATTACATTCCAGCCACTCCAGGCTCCAAGCCTCCACATACTATGAAGGAGTATGAGAAATGGGACACCTATTGTTTCGGTGGCTGTGATCCACAGCTTTCTGAAAAACAGGAGGCAAGAAATTATCATGAAGCCAACTGGCAGCAAATCCTTGCTCAGGAAGCAATAGACAAACAATTAAAACAAGAAGCAATATGAAGAAAAGGATTTTAGACATGTGCTGTGGCTCTCGAATGTTCTATTTCGATAAACATGACCCAAATGTTCTCTTCACAGACATAAGAGAGTATCACGACACATTATGTGATGGACGCAAGCTAGACGTGCAACCAGATATGATAGCCGATTGCACTGCCTTGCCATTCGAAGATGAAACGTTTAATATGGTAGTATTCGACCCTCCTCATCTGTTAAAGGTAGGTCCTAACTCCTGGTTATGCAAGAAGTATGGCAAACTGCCCGAAAATTAGCAAGCGTTCATCAATGACTCTATCCACGAGGGCATGAGAGTGCTGAAAACAAACGGAACGCTCATTTTTAAGTGGAACGAGCAACAGATAAAGGTAGGTGAAGTACTAAAGGCAATTAAAGATTACAAACCTATATTCGGACATCGTACCACCATCAAGAACCAAACAATATGGATGGCATTCATGAAATGGTAGCGATAGAAGTTGCTCCCACTTAGTCCCCGTTCCCAGCGATTCTATCGCTGGTCCCATAAAAAAAAGTAAAATATCAAAGCAAGAATATGGAAAAGACTATTTATATACCAGGTGATTTGGTTATGACCAACGGCATTCCTATCGGAACCAAAAAGGGCATCGTTTACCAGGTCACAGAAAGTAATGCTGATAAATATGCAAAAGTGAAAGATGGAAATGCATTCACAGAACTGAAAGGTTCCGTCACTCTTTCCAACTTAAAAGGAAAAACCATTAAAGATGATGGATTCCTATTTTGTGATAGTGGTGCATGGGTGAAGGATATTGTTCCTATCCCTCTCACTCCTTCCATCCTAGAAAAGAACGGATGGAAGAATGATGGTTATGATTGTTATAAGTTGCCAACAAAAAGAGCTTATCTGTATATAGAAAAAGATACAAAAGTGAATGATGAGTTCTTAGTGTGTGTTAGTTTAGAAATGAACAACTTGGCAAGTGTTAGCTTCGTTCACGAACTTCAACACCTTCTTTACGGATTGAAAATCAACTCAGAAATGGAGATATAAGCGTATGACAAAGGAAGAATATGAAGAAATGCGTAACACCATCGACTCCGTACGCGGATACTTCTACTCCATCGAAGAGCTAACCAAGGTCAGAGATCTCGTACAAGAAGTTGATGCATCAAACGACATTACTATACTAGAAAGCCCTGTAAAGTTTGAAATATTCATCCAGGGAATGTGCAGTGATACAAACGGAGACATCACCAAGTATCTCGATGCAGAAGCAATCAGCTACATCAGAAGTGCCATCCTCCGAAGATTAAATAGACGTATCGCATTCTTCGAAAATCAGATAGAAAACATTAATTACACCAAACGTAAAACAAAGAAAAAGTAATGAAGATAAAAATAATCAAACCAACAAAGTGCGCTCAGGATGTTCACGAAACGACAAAATATCCACGCCCATGGTTTAAGCCGAAGCCAGAGCTTCCAGCAGGTACGATTTTGGAGGTGAGTGATGTATGGTTGAATTTCTATGGTCAATATTATCGCTGTCAATTGCCAGAAGAAATGAAAGATAAAGGCTATTCTCTTCCATGGTACGACATCCCAATAGAGAATGCTGAAATATATAAAAGTTAAATTTAAATCATAACAATTATGGCTGTAGTAAATGTAGATTATTCAGAGTTCGAAACCTTGAAGAATCGAGTAAAGGAATTAGAAGAGACCGTCAAAGAGAAGGATAAGACCATTGCGTCCCTCAAAGACGGTTCCAGAGTCATCATCCGCAAGGAAGTGCAAGTAGAGTATGAGAGATACCGTGACCCATTCTACGAAATGGGTGGCATTGACAAAGACCCTTTGTATTCACAAGATGATAAGCCAAGACGCACTGTTGAGACCTCTGAGTCTTACCTTGGATTTGAAGATGTACGCTTGCAGGTTGAGAATCGAATGAAAGACGAGATAAACCGTAGCATCAAGCAGCGAGACGCTGCACGCGAAGATTACGAATCCCGTATTGAAAGATACAATAAGAAAGAAAAAGAGTTGGATGACAAGGAAAAGTCTCTCAAAGATATGTACGCCAATAAGGAAGCAGCTCTCATTTCTGAATATAAGGAGAAGGAAGAAGCACTTGAAGCAGCCTATCTAGACAAAGGCAAGGCGTATAAGCGACAATTAGAAGCGGATTATAAAAGTTACAAAAATAGAGCTGGCTACTTGTCATCCATCTACGATAATGCAAAAGAAGCCCTGTCTCTCCTCAATGCCAATCGCTTCTTCAAACCAAAGGGTGTTGAAAGTATTCTAGCACAGATAATTCAAAAGTGTGAACAATAAAAAATACAATTATGGAAGTAACAATAACATTAATTATCTGCCTCAGCGTGGTCTTTATTATCACGCTAGGCATCGTCTCTTGCACGTTAAGAGACAAGAACTTCAAAGTTCGCTTTGATGACAGGAACAAGCGTTTAAGTCGAATTATTCAAGAGCAGCGTGATGAACTTATCAAATACAGAGAGGCTATCAAGAAAAATGATGCCAATCTAGAAAAATCTCTAGAGGTGTTAGCTTCTGCTTCCGATACGGTCAACAAAAAAATATCTCGCTTGAAAGATACGGAAGAACTTCTAGCAAGGCTCAAGGCAGAAATTGCAGATTTCAATTTGGGACAAGATAAGTCTTTAAAGAAAACAGATGAAACTATTCGTTCATTCTCCTCATTCGTAAAGAAAATTAATGATGATAATGTGAGATTATTTCAGCACTTTGAGGAACGTCTTGTCAGTCGTCCTTCCTACCTCTCCCCAGTAGAGAAGAAGCATTTTAAGAAATACATGCAATCATGTGCTAGAGGCTATACATTTATTAGCAATATGCCAAACAAAATGGACTTAGATTTTGTTCGTGTTGAAGATGTAGATAAAGCACTTGAATTTGTAGGTAGAGACCAATGGGATTCATTATACATTAAATGCCCATCAGAAAAAGAATATGCAAATGGACAGAATACAGAACGAAATCAGTAAACTTCGTCATGAGCAGCATTTGCATGAAAGACTGCAAGAAGCCCAACTTCGACAGATAAAGCGTGAGCACGATGGTCTTCACAAGTGGATTACCATTAAGCCAAATCTCAGGCTCCTCTGCCGGTTAGACGAACATGGCAAACTCCTCCCTATAGAACAGGAGCGCATCAATAAGATTAAGAAAACATTAGGCATCAAGTAATATGAGTGAACAGGCAGCCCTCGCATTTCGTAAGCTAGTAGCTTCTATGCGAACATTAGAAAAGCAGTATTGGGCACGCAGAGATAAAGGCATCCTACGCCAATCCATTGAACTGGAAAAGCGAGTTGACGATACCATCATGAAGGTTGAACCCAAAAACGTACCTCAAACTGACAATGGGAACTTCTTTATCCTGGTAGCTGAACTTCGTGTGGCAACTAAGCAGTATTTCTCTGAGAAGAAGAAGCCTGAGCCTGACAAAGAACTGGTGAAGACTCTCTTTAATACCATCAAGGAGAAAGAATCAAAGATTGATAAGCAACTCATCCATTTTCAGGAAGAAGACTTTCGCAAACAAGGCTACACCATTCAGTACCACGTCATGGAACGGCCATACAAATGCCCTCCTCATAGCCTCTTCCAGTCAACTGATGAAGAACTGGCGAATGTGATGTTTAATGATTACTTACGAAATCCCTCACCCGGTACAATGATCTTCAGGATGAAAAAGTATATCGGCAAGGATGGAAAACCTCTCTCAGACGAAGAAATCAATAAAATATTGTATAACAAATAAAAACAAAGAATTATGAAAAAATCAGAAAAGAAAGAAGAGTCTGCACAAAATGTTGCAGCCAAAGTAAACGAAGCAACAGAAAAAATCATCGGCACAGGTAATTTTCAATCTCTCCGCTCTCGCTCCTCAACCTGGTTTGAGTGCAAAGTGAGATACGAAAAAACACGTGAAGATGGCTCCGAAAAAATGACAACGGAACTCTACACAGTAGATGCTCTCTCTTTCACCGAGGCAGAAGCTAAAATCGTTGAAGAAATGGCAGTGTACGTATCAGGCGAACTGAAGGTAGCTAATATCAACAGAGCTGCCTATGGAGAAATCTTCTTCTCTGACATCTGCGATGATGATCTCTGGTTCAAGGCTCGTCTTGCCTTCATCACCATTGATGAGAAGAGTGAAAAGGAGAAACGTTCCTACGTTACCTATCTCGTACAGGCAAAGAGTCTTGAACGTGCTCGCCGCTATATTGATGAGGTGATGGGTAAAACCATGATAGATTACGAGGTCAAAGGCCTCAACGAGACTAATATTATGGATGTTTTCGAACATAAATCATCTTCTGACGAGAAAAAGGATGAGAAGTCCGAAAAATAAGTAGTAATCTTGCGCATTTCGGTCTACTATGACCGAAGTTGCGCAAGTTATCACTTTTTATCCTCATTTTTCTCGTACCTTTACCCACATTATTAATATATAACATCAATCATATATGAAAAAGTTGAAACGTTTAATCATTTACCTACGCCTCTGGTTTATCCGCCAGATGGGGTACAATCTCCCATCCCTCCGTGAGGCTACCTTTATCGTTCCCGGTCAACTCTATGACCACTTTGGCCGTGTTGTCAGGGCAGTACCAAGTAAGATGCCTGCAACTGATAATGGAGACAGCAAAGAGCAGGAAGAAGTGCCTGAACATTGCCTTCAGTGCGATCTGTACAACAAGCATATCCCTTGCTCCTTCAATCATCAGATGGCAAACGGAAACGACATCTGCGAGAATCATCATTTTGAAATCATCTGCCTCAACACTGGCAACATTTAAAGACTACTCATTATGGAAAAGCAAAAAACAAGATACAAACTTGATAAGAAAACTGGTCATCTTCTGGAAATACCTTCTAAGAAGCAGGTTCGTGAAAACGTTAAGAAGATTCGTGAGCAAAAGGGAAAAGATCAGTTGCCTCAATCTCCGGTCACTATTCATGAGACTCAGGCAGAGAAAAACTTCAAAAAGGTCCAGAAGGTCATCGACCGCATGCACGCCAAGGCGAAACTGCCTGATTTTCTCTCCATGGCTCGCCACAAGTTCCTCTCGACCGTCTGTGTCATCAATAAGCCGGGCAAACAGCGTAGCCTACTTCCTGATAAGAAAGGCCGCTTCGTCATGCTTTGCCATCGCAAGATGGCTAAAGTTTTCACGGCTGATGTTTGCCTTCTCGTTAAGATTCAGAAGTCCATCATCACGAAACATGAAATGGCACCAGGTGGAGTAGAGACCACAGAGCATTGGCAGGATGGTAGCTGGAGCATCGTTCCATGCCGGGCAGACAAGAGTAATTACACCACCATTCAGGAGGTCCGTCTTCGTCCATGGTTCTTTCTCCACCGCTACTGGTATGAGATTTCCTTCGATGGCAGAGTAGAGCCAGCTATGATGCTGAACGATTACGGCCTCAACCCTACTCTTAGCAAGAAGCATTTCTATGTTACCAGAGAATACGTCAAAGTACGAAACCAGGACGCCGAAAACGATTATTTCCGTTTCTGGCTCCATAAACCTGCAAATCATGAAGCTAACAAATGATGTCATTATTCTCAATCGTCCTCGCGTTCAGAAGCGAGGACTTGCCCTTAATATCTCTGGGCGTATCACTCTGAGGTCTAGTCCTTGCAAACTGCTGGATCTCCATCCGGGTGATAAGATTTGTTTCTGTTTCTATACGCCAAGTAAGCAGATGTATGTAATCAAGTCCACACCGGAGTTAGAAACTAAAGATGTATGCATCAAACTGTCTGGCCGTAAGGGGCAGCTCCATGCCAGTAATGTTTCTACCGTCAGTTTCTTGCTTAGCTATATACCGAATATCCCGACTGGTACTAAGCAGATAGAACTGGTTACGGCAAATGAAACTATAAATCTCAATGTAGATGGCGTCAGTTGTCCAGCTTTGGCTATCGTCAACAGGGCCGACAGCGAGCATTGCCGATAGTAAAATATTAAACATTAAGAAATATGCAACAATCAATTAGATACAAAGGCCTCAGCCTCACTCCTGATGAAATGGCAGTAGAAAACGGTGCGTTATCCCTCTGCGGCAATCTAGAGCTGCATGATGGCGCGCTGCGCCCTTCTATTGTCACAGGAACACCCCTCTCTCAGCCACTCACCATTAATGGTGTAGTGGCTAAAATTCTCTATGTGCACGAAACTGGCAATTACCGCCACCTCATAGCCATAGCCTCATCAGCCATCTACTGGTTCATGCAGGATGGATCTCTTGGCTCAAAAAAACCTATCAAGTCCTTCGACTACGAAGCATCGGTTCTTTCCGTTAATTCCATAGGCAATACGCTTATCATTGTAGCTACAGATGGTATTCACTATGCTCTGTGGGGGGACGGAGGCTATAAAAATCTGCCACAGAAGCCTCCTTTTCTAGAAATTTCCTTTTCTATTTCTGATGATTACCCGGAAAACTACAGTAATGGTGGAGTTGATGCGGAAGGAAGCGCAAATGGTTTTCGGGATGCCTTCCAACAAACCATATACTCTTGTGATGAAATCTTCAATAAGGTTAAAATGTCATTTGGAGATTATATGACAAAATATTGTGAATATCTTTCAATAAAAGAAGATAAGCAATCGGAAGTCACACAGAGTATCTATGCACTTGTTAATAGGACAAATAACCTCATTGCCAGTAAAGGACGTTTCTATGCCAATTTCTTTGTAAGATATTGCTATAGAATGTTTGATGGCTCCATGATTATGCACTCTTCACCAGTATTCATACCAGTACAGGTTCCAGATAGCTTCATAGTGATGTCGGCTAATGCTCATTCTTTTAATGCAACTGATGGCTATATCAATACCTATGATGATTTTACCTTCCAACGCGAAGATGGAGAGAACAATAAATCAAAGGTACATATCACAAAGGCTGCATTTATCTATTATCCACGAAATGTAGATCTTAAATATACTATACTCGACGCTAAACGTGATGAACTTGAAGAATGGAAAGATGTCATCAAATCGGTAGATGTGTTCATTACGCCTCCTATCATAAATGTTAATACATCTGAGAAGATTACAAGTCTAGGTGCTACACGAAAGAATTATAAACTTGGTTATGGTCAAGTTTATGAAACGTATGAATCAGATCAGAACACAATAGGAGGTACTTCTGTGTATTTCCCATCATTGAGCGTAGATGCCTACCGCAACAAATTAAAGAATACTTCAGCCTTCTACAAGGTCTGCTCTCTGAAAATTTCTGATTTGACAAATTATACAACGAAGAAATTACCTGTAGACAAGAATGCAGTCTATCAGGTATCATTGCAGGAGCAGATGAAGGATGATTATAAGACCCATAACTCGCTCTTCGCAAAAGGTAGTTATGTATACAATCATCGACTAAACCTGTACGGCATGAAAGAGAAACTGTTTCAAGGATTCAATGGTAGTGTTATGCTTCCAGGGCAATACATTCTTAAATACGATGATAGCGCAGGTAAAGAGATATATAGATATCGAATCCAGAAAATTGTAGTTAGCCTCAACACTACATCCGGAACGAAATATGTTGAAAGCAGCGACAAATTCTTCTCTCGTCAGGATATTGATGTCTTCATGATCAGTAACCTTGTCAAGTTCTACCCGGACTCCAGAGCTGATAAAATGGCTATCTTCTGCAAGGATTCTTCTGACAATGATGTTATATTCGTCTTCCCTCTTGAACAATGCGCAGAACTGAATGGAGCCATGCACATGGGAGATTTTACTGACAATTATGCACAATATAAGGTCGATTCGTTTGATTATACGGTTGATGATGTAGTGGAACTGTCCAATAAGATCTACACATCAGAGTCTGACAATGCCTTCTATTTCCCATTAAACGGAATCAATACCGTAGGTATCGGAACCATACAGGGTATAGCCTCTACCACGCGTGCGCTCTCTCAGGGTCAGTTCGGTCAATACCCATTAATGGCATTCTCTACCGATGGTATCTGGGCACTCAACGTCTCTTCCTCCGGAACCTACAGCAGTATTCATCCTATCAGTAGGGAAGTATGTTCTAACCCTAAGGCTATCACCCAGCTCGATCAGTCTGTAGCTTTCGTTACAAACCGTTCTTTCAGCCGGGTAGCAGAATCTCAGGTGGCTTCCATGTCCGATGTCTTAGATGGTCCCGGCTTCAACATTTCCGGTAGCCTAGGCAAATTTCTTAACTTCTTTAATGATGCTGAGGAGGATAGCGAATCTGTCAAGACTATCAAGGCTCAGATGCGTCAACTCATAGATTTTACTTCATCGCCAATAGAGTTCTTCCAGCGTTGTCAGGTCATCTACGACTACAAAAACTCTCGCATCTTATGCCTGGATGTTACACAGACGAGTAAGACCTCTACGGCTGATACGGTGGCACTCTGCTATTCTATCAAGGATGGTAGCTGGAGCACTTTCCTTATACAGAACGTGCTCACAGCAATCAATTCCTACCCACACCCCTACATACAATATAGGGATGGCAGCGTGATGGTGCTCGATAAGGGTTACGATTACGAAGATACAACAGAGTATCATGGTATCATAGTTACTCGTACCTTGAAGTTCGATGAAGATAACGTACCTGATTCCATTACAAGCTATATCCATTCCCTCACGTCTGGCAGCATACCAATCATGTGGTTATATGGTAGCAATGATAATCAGAATTGGCATTACATCGGTCGCTTGGGCGGCATGAAGTCCAACTACATGGCTACTCACAGCTATCGTTTCTTCCGTATCGCCCTATACCTGAAGATGAAATCCATGAATCAATACTTTGCTACGCGCCTCGAAATCATCAGGCGTTTCAGCAAGTTCTAGCAGAAAAGCCACCGTTCCATGGCTTTCTAAGCCATGTCAAAAAACAAGAGCCTTCGCAAATCAGGAGTTGTCCCGAAGCGAAGGCTCTTTCCATAAACACACCTAAAACGAAAGAAGAAAAAAAGTTTCATTAAGAAAAGCCACCGTTCCAGGCGATTCTATCGCCTGTCCCCAATAGCCTCTTACGTAAAGCTCGGCCGTCTCAAAGTATAGTTATCCCGGCTCAGCAGGTTGCTCTTCATATTATTGAAGTCTGCTGTAGCACTCTCCCCATACTGTCCAGCCTTATCTGCATACTGATCCTGCAAAAATTGGCTCATCGTATAATCAACCATATACCGGTGCATGTTGCTCTTAAGCGCATCCGTCACAGCCACATTCCAGTTCGGAATCTCCAGTTTCAGGGTAACAGTCTCATAGATACTTTCCTCCCGATCATTACCAGCCTTAGTTACGGTAGAAGTCACTTCCTCATCTTCCTGGCCGATGATGCTTGTGGTCACTACCTCCGTCCAAGTTCCGTTCTTGTTATCGGTGTATACATACTTTCTTGTACCCTTCACCAGTCGCTCCAGATTGTTGTTATCCTCCACTCTACCTGAGGTCAGATAACGCTGAGCTGCAACCTTGATATTACCGATAGCTTCCGTAACTGCACGATTAATAATGCTGCGAGTCTCTTTACTGTCAGGGCTTTCAATAGTGGCTCTGATGTCCTTCTGGGCATCATCCACCAGTCCCTGGCTCAATACATAGCATCGAGCCAATATGTCATTGCATACCTGCTCCATGCTAAAGTTCAAAGTAATTAGTTTACTATCCATATTTCGAAATATTTAGATGATTAATAAATCTACCTCAGTTCATAAGGTGGCCTGCCTCCGCTCCAGTCTACACGATCCTGATGAAAATGCTGCGAAACGAAGTCCTGATTGCGCTCAGATCCTTTCAGCCCACTCTGACCATCCTTATCTACTTTGTCTTCATTTCGAGCCTCAGCATCCAGTTCATTCTGACTTTTAGCCTCAGCATCTATACTGCGACTTTGAACAGCAAGTTCGCCATTCTCTTTCTCCCCAGTATCAACTGATCTGCCGGATGTAGTCTGCGCATTCTTCTGCTTACCTATCTCATCCCCACTTCTTGCCGAAGCCATAGGAGAAGAACCAGCCTTCTCGTCACCGTCTACTGCTCTGACTGATGTATCACTGGCAGAAGAGCTTTCTTTCGTTGTATCATCGGCTTTTCTTTCAGCCTCAGCAAAGCTAAAGTCTTTCTTTAACAAAATCTCTTTAATGGCGTCAAGGTCACTCGCTCCCATACCGGCATAATCCGTATGGTTCATATCCGGGAAGTCGCTCAGCCATCCGGCAAGAATAGCATGAACCAGATAGTTCTGTATTTGGTTGCTCAAAACCCCACTTAGTCTAGGTGGCCAAGATACCAAAGTCTTGATGGTGATTGAGAAATCATCAGCCAGTGCCTGTAGGTCAAACTGCTGTGTGGTCGAAGAAGAGAATCTTGCCAAGAAGTTTTCCAAGTCGGTTATCGCCTCCCGATAGTATATATCCAGTTTCGCTTCCTCGCCATCACTCGCCCAGACGGTCTGAAAGTCCACCTCCGGGTTATGCTGCGCAATCGTGGCAGATAGTCCCTCTACCACGCCCATCACGCTCTTTTTCACTATTTTTATAGTTATCGTTTTCATAAGCCTTATTACTTTCTATGCCACAACCAAATCAGCAAACCAATCACTGCAACTACCAGGGTCCAGATGATCTTGGTTGTATACTTCCCCAGGGTAATATACCTCTGTTCTGCCTTGCTCAGTTCTCTACTCAATACATGGATAGAGTCCTGCTTTAACCGAATCAGACTGTCCTTTTGCACGATCAAGAGTTGATATTTATCCACCTTCTTACTCATAGTAGAGATAGAATCCTGTAGCTTCGTCACCTCTTTAGTGTCTCTATTGGTCACAACAGAGTGCCAACTTTCTGTTTTGATAGGCTTTCCGTTCTGGTCTACAGTGGTCGAAGTACTATCCTTTGTATGAGTTGTCTCCTTGGTCGAAGTCTCATGCTCCCGGTTACGGTATGTAGCCATCTGCTCGAAGGCTGATATAAACCGCTCCTGCCAACTGGCATCCAAACCCTTGCTCACAGTGTTGTCTGTGATATAATGCTCCTGCATCACGGTTTTCGTCTTGCAGCTCGTAAGGAAGAGTACAGAGAAATAAGCTATCCATACAAACAGATAGATAATTAAATGTTTCGATTTCATAAGCTATGAGATATTGAGTGCTCGCTTTGACCTTTTCAAATACTCCTCGCATTCGTCCAGACCATTGTAGCCACCGTTAATTTTCCGTCTTATTGCTTTCAGATTATCCTCGTCAGCCAATGTATTGCATCCGAAAGTATCGAATATCCACATCGATGAACGTGTGGCACCAAGAGGCTGTTCTAGCAGTCCAGGCTTCTCCACTACATCATAGCCACAATATCCGGCATACTTGCTATAGTTGGCTCGCCCTGTTATCTGTATCAGTCCACGCCCCTTATACCTTACACCATCACCCTTATGGGTGTTACCAAGGTCTTTTCTTCCTTCATACGCCTTTCCGCTGGCAATCTCCTTGGTATATCTCAGTTCACCACTTTCATGTGCAATTTGAGCCAAGTAGTGCGCCCATCTCAAAGGCGTGTTTATTTCAAACTCCTCGGCAAATCGGTTCAGGTAAGGCAGAAACTTCTCTGCTCTCTTCCCTGCGTTAGGCATTGCCATCAGCAACTGCTCTAATCTGATTTCCTTCATTTCCATTTTCTTTATTGTTTTTATATTCTTGATACTTCTTAAACATCGGGAATTTCTCTACGAATCCTAGAGTCAGTGCATAATAGGCATAGTCTACCAGTTTGTAGAAAGGTGTCTCAGCAACCAGCATCCGCCTCAGATTCTTCAGGATATTGGTAACAAACAGGTAAGTAGCTGCTATACACACCCACTTCACGCAAAACAAGGCCTCTGTGTCCGAGTGTAGGAAGTGACCGATAATGAACAGAGCTGCCACCGTCACAAAGAACACCGCACAACAGACAAAGAACATTCCGAATTTCTTCCAGCTCCATTCTTCACCGTTAAACACTGCAGCCACGATACCGAACACCAGGTTCAGCCCAAATAATACCATCATGGCAATCATAAAATCCCTGATGGGAACCAGCAGACTCAGAAAAGTCCATATCGTCCCAATTAAGTAACCTCGAATATCATTCATTTTCTTTTTCATTTTTCCGTCCCCACTCCGTTATGGAAACGATGCAAATATAAGCCATCATTCCCAGTTATCTGTGATAAGTTGCGCAAATTCATACGAAAAAAGAGAACACAAGCCCATTTTCTGCCTGCATTCTCTTCTTCTGATAGTTTTCTTTTATATATCTCTAGTCATTATGGAATTTCCCACAAACTCAACATTCAACATTTCAATGGTTGAAGTACCCCCAAGCCTTACAATGGCCATAAGGGTTATCATCATCCCTCAGCCAGTTCACGGCAAGGTCCACCATCTTGTCCATCATCTGCTCCTCGCTGTCCTCCGGAAACCATTTCTTCATCAGATTATAGTTGTCAGAGTAGATCATGTTCAGCACCACGGCAAAATCCCATTGGTTGTAAGGTCTGATCTCGTCCTTCACCGTCTCATAGATTTCCTGCGTCTTGGCCATGGTATAGTAAGGAGCACGATGCTCAACTTCCTTGTCATCCTCAAACACCATCTTCTTGATCTGAACATCAGCAAAGAAGTCGTTGAAGTGACCGTTACCCACTACGCCATAAATCTCCTTATAGAGTTTCAGGAGGTCATTTTCCTCTGCGTGCATGGCCACAAACTTGCCGATGATCTTGGTTACCTTCACCATCTGCTCCGGTGTGGCATCACTCTGATATTTTGTGATAAGTTCTACTAAGTTCATATCATTCTTGTTTTTGTGATTTGACAAATTTGAAAATCTCGTCCAGCTTGTTCTCCATCTGGTCGAGTCTTGCGTTGGTTTTCTGCTGGTCACGAAACGTTGTGTCCAACTCTGAGAGAAGTTGATCACAGTCCTTTACGGTCTGCTCGAAGTCCGGCATCTTATTGATGATGTCATTGGCTTGATTCTTCAATGCGTTCACCTCGTTGATGATACTCTCCTTGCTACAGGAGATTACAAGGGTGTCGCTGTATGCTGTTTGCTCAGTATCAACTACCGAATAGGTTGACTGCTTTCCGTCTTCCGTCTGAACATTCACCTTCACGTTCATGGTGCCAAAGTTTGGCATGCCAGGCATCTGTGGCATCATGTTGGGTTTGCTACCACTAATATCAGGGCTTGGAGTATTCATTACTTTACCCTGCTTGAATTTTCTAGTCGCCCGGTCAAACAAAAAGACTGGGAAACCTGCCTTTAAATCTTTAAATATCATAATCGTATCTTTTTAAATGGATAATGCGAGGGAAACGATGGCTAACAAACCATCCTTTCCCCCTATAATGATACTAAGCAGTAGTCAATGCTACGGTTAGACTGTCAAATATGCTCAGGCCTCTAGCCTTTCCGCATACCACATCGTTTGCCTTTTGCGTTCTGCCTACGCTGGTGATGGTCACAGCCGTTGGCAGAGCTGTCTGCCCTTGGAAGGCTGCTACCCATCTTTCCGTGTAAATCAATGGCTGCGCTCTCATCACGTTTCTGTTGCCTGTTACTGGCGAAATGATGGAGATTGTTGCCACGATAGGCACAAACACCGTTGTACCATTCAGGATAGGCTGCTCATAACTGTAGGTTATGCTTGCCTGTGGCTGCACATTACCATTCACGCAATAAGGTCTGCAAAGCTTCTCATTGTAAGTAGCTAAGACTGAAACTTGGTTGGCTACCAATGCTGTAGTAGCCAAACCCACTGGAGAAATCTTGTTCATACCACTACGCTTCTGTTTCATTCTTTACTTTTTTACTGATAGCCACCTGCTACACCTGCGCCACATCCGCAACCGCCATTCATCAGATTGGCAAGGTAGATGTTCTGCTGCAACTGAGAGTTCTTAAACTTCAAGTCCTGAATCTCGTTTGCTTGCTCCTGGCTCCAATGTCCTGTCAAGGTGTCGATGATGCGCTGGGTGTTGTTCTCACCTGCACGGATGATGTCACACTTGTCTTGCTGCAGCTGGAAACCGAGATTCGAAGCTGCTCTTTCTATACCAGTGTTGGTATAGCTAAAGCCCTGCTGCATCTGGTTAATGATGTCCTTCTGGCCCATCTGGTTCTCATAACCCATACGGATAATGTTCTGCTGCGTCTGGCAGCAGCAATCCTTAAGCGCAATTGTCATCTGCAAGTCACCTTGTGAAATCGCGTTGATTACTCGCTCTGCCGAGAATCCTACCTGACCGCCAAGCTGCTGGATGCCTGCCTGGATGCCACAGATAGAGTTCTGCAAGGCGTTGAAGTCACAGTTTAGATTGCTTGCCAACATCTTAAGGTCGTTGCCGTTACCCTGAATGGCACCCATCAGCAAGTTACTATTCTGGTTGTCTGCCATCTGGTTGCGCAAGCTCTCGATTTGACTCTGAATCTCCGCACGCTGCACATCTGCGCCATTGTCACGATTGTTCCAGTCTGCACCATACATATAGCGCATCATGCCCATCATCATCATGTAGGCGAACGGATTGTTCCACATATCATCATCGTCACGGTTACGCATCATAGCCGCCATTGCCAAAGGATTGCTGTCACGATTTGCCATCGCTCCAAGCAAACCACCAATCATTGCATCGTTGCAACAAGAGGTAGTCTTAATTACTTCTTCTGCCATAATTCCTAAAGAAATAAAAGTTGTACATTTTGTTTATTCACACATGTAATCGATTACGGCAGCAAAGTTACTGATAATAGGCAAGTTCTTAGATAACTCTGTCACACTTTCTTTAATTGTCTGTTTTCCAAAGATTTAAGGTGACATAGACCCATATCAAAACCACCGATTATATATTTTCACAAAAATATTGTATATAATTGTATATAATTTAAGGCAAAAATTGTATGTTTTAGAGCATAAAAAAGAGAGAAGCAATCTCTCGCCTCTCTCCTTTTCTACTTGTTTCGTTTCAATCTTTTCTTGATAAACTCCTTAACGTCCCATTTCTTGAAGAAATGGCTATGGTCCCCAGCGTTCCCCACACTCTCCAGCTCCCCATCTGCAATGGCCCTTCTTAGAGTAGATTCGCTGATATGAGCCTCCTTCTTTACCTGACCTGCAGTCATATAAGGATTCAGCATGAACGGAATCTGTTCACAAAGATTGTCCAGATCGTCATCGCTCATACCGCAAGCCGTAACCTTCTCCCCATTCTTCTGCTGTTCTGCTGCCTTAAAGCAAGCATCGCTCAATGATTTCAATGCCCATCCCAGGGTATCATAATTCAGTACCTTCTTCATAAGTCTTCTTTTTCAATATTATTCCTAAAAATATCTGTTATTCTCCGATTATCTCCAGCATTCTCTATCAGGAGCAAATCTTTCTGCCCATCTTCGTTTCATTAACAAACATTTTAGCAAAGCTATACAAATAGAATATAGCTGTCACGGCCATGACCGTAAAGCATGAATCCACCATATCTTTAGTTGTGTACCAATTCCACTCTACAATATGAGCCGCATTGATACCTAAGAAGTATATAAATGGAATGCGATACCGCTGGCACAAGAAGAAAAATCTACTTGCCAGTATCGTCACCATCGGCAGGACGTAAACCATGAAATAAATAAAGATATAGCAAGGCATATTTTCATTATAGGGGATAAACATCTCACGGGGATGCTGAGAGAACTCCCATATTCCATAAGCGTGAAAGCACATAATAATGATAGGCACATACTTACAAAACCATCTGAAAAACTTCAATATTCTTCTGCTATACCGATTACCATGCTTCTTAAGCATATTCATCAGTTCCGTCACATCAATGTCCTTTATCAACCGTTGGACTTCGGCTTCCTGTTCTTGTGTCATGATAAAATCTCCTTTTGTCTATAGTTTATTGTTCACGTTCTTGATAAAATTAAAATCTGTGGCAAAATTACATCTTTTTGCTCAAATCAATTCATTTTGAGCAAAATTTTAAAGTTAAACTTTGCTAAAGTAACAATCCGTAAGCAATATTGCAACATATTTATAGTTATTTTATGTAAGTAAAAGAGTATTAATCATTCAAAGCAAAATTATGAGCGGCAAAGAATTAAGAGAATTATTGGCATCAAATGGCATTTTGCAAAAAGACATTGCAAAAGCACTCAACATTACACCTGGAGCATTTAGCCAATTTTTGAGGGCTAAAGATATAAAGACTAGCTTATTGGAATCTATTTGTGAAGTGCTTAATGTAAAAATGGACTTCTTCTACAAAGGAACTAAATATATGGATAGTTATATTGCGTTTCAATTGGAAGATTACAAGAAACTTTCTGCACAGATGGACAAAATCCAAAAGGCATTTGAAAAGATAGATAGTAAGTTATGATAGCATTTCTGCTTAACTTATAAAGAGAGTGCGCCATGGATCCATGGCGCACTCTCAATTAATATTTACGAAGTCAGCGACTTAGAGTTCAAATGCAACTCTTTACGAGCCAACCTATTGTTATCACGATGCCGTATCTCACCACATCCTCCCATTCAAATCGCTCCAAATGATAGCGAAAAAACTGATATATCTCTCTCGCTATCATTAAGGTGTAGGCTACCCAACCAATTATGAGGGTAACCATAAACCAGAGGAGTAAGCCGAGAATGTCTCGGCTGTTGATTTTTCTCCACATAGTGCTTCTGTTCCTAAAAGGACGTAAACTCTGTGACTTAGAGCTTACTCCCTATACTTTGGTTTCTCATACACCAAGTTATGCTCATCTACGTAAGCCTTTGCTTCTGAGTATTTGTCAAACTCTACTGCGGTGGAATTCTCTGCTGGGAATACATCTGCATTGTCACCTTCCTCTGTGAGAGGGAACACCATCTTGGTTCCCTCATGTACTACCTTGTACTTCTTAGTTAGCTTATTCATATCTTTTATTTTAGAGTTAAACTTATGATACCTTATGCAGGATTGATAGAGACTGAGTAGCCTTTACTCTGCAAAGTCTGTACTGCCGCATCAGAGGCAGAGGTACGAGTACCTGTAGCAGATATAATCTTTTCCCAACTTGGCGTAGAAGAAGTAATATTGCTCTGGCACTTTGCTAAATCAATAAGCATCTTGTCTATGTTGTCAATCTTAGGAGAATTGTTTATAGCAAACGCCTTACTACTAGCAGGTCTTTCTGACCATGTAAAATTACCATTAGTTAGCTGTGTAAATATAACATTTGCTGGAAGTTGTGACAAATCTCCTACTGAATTGTATAATTCTAAGTAAGCAAGTGATGCCATCTTTGCCAAAGAAGATACATTTCCTGATACGCCAGCAGGCAAGTAGAGTGTTTGCAAACTTGCTAAATCTGAAATCTCAGACAAATCACCCTCAATCTTTGAATCAGGAAAATTTAGTTCGATAAGAGAAGTTAGCCTACTCAAATCAGAAAGTTTACCTGTACAGTTATATGATGAAAGGCTAAGATTCGTAAGACCAACTAAATCTTTCAAACAAGACACATCTCCAAAAGACTTTTGAGATTGAGACCATAAAAATGTTAATCCGTTAGAATACTTGAAGTCTTCAATATTTATAGAGGCATTATTAGAATAGCCTTTAAATACAACAATACTATATTTATCAGCAATAGAAACCTCATAATCACCATTGCTAAAGTAAACATCAGAACTTATATTTGCCGGTATTACTATTGATTTACCTTTGTTCTCAGACAAATTAGAATCAGTAATATAGCCATCACCGATTATCCTTACTTCGCAATCCTTATTAAAATTAAAAGTAATCAACTGACTAGCTGCTGTAGGATTTGCAGCAGATGTTACTTTAAATCTCATTTCTCCCAATTTTAAAATAGCATTGTTGTTAACGCTGCCATTTAGCTTTGTTACTAAACATTTATTCATATTTTCTTTTAATTTAAATTAAACCATAATTTTTATCTAGAAAAGCTAACCTGTTCTTTAGCCAATTATATACTCTGATAACAGAATTATAATATCCTCCAGCAGTAGGTGCTTTATCATAGAACTGAGATATTGGAGCAACATTTTGAACAACGTTTAAAGCCTTAAACTTGTAACGTGCATATATACAAGTTTCTCCATTCTGATATTCTTTTTCGTTATTATAATCATCTGTTTGATAACCATAATCTAAAATAGCCCAATTCTCGTTAAAGTAACCTTTTCTATATGAAGGTGTCTGTGGGAATAATGTAAATTCTTTCTTCAAATTATCATATCCAACAGATTCAAGCCACTTCTTCAACAGACCGATGATGTTATCTGTAGATAAGATACCATTATTTCTCAACTCCTTGTATCTAGCTTTAATTTCCTCAGAATATAGAGTTTCCAAACCAAGGCATCTTTCTTCACCAAGTATAGTACCTTTATCACTATTTGGTAAAACGAATATTCCAGCAGCATGGCTTCCAAATATACTATCTGTATCGTATAGTGTAGGTGTCCAGTGCAGACCATCCCATGTGCACCATATCCAGTTCTTAATAAAACCGTCATAATGGTATAGTACTTGTGAAACGATATAATAATCAATAAATGGATTGACTAAGAAAAATGATTCAAATGTTTCCTTTGAATTATTTTCCCTAAGCTTTGCTGCAACTGTAGATAGACGAACTATACTATCCTTTACAGATTTACTGAATTTATCTGTATCAGACAATTCCTTCGGATTGTCACCATCATACTTGTTGCCATCAATATCCTTAAGAGATTTTGGATTTCTAACTTCAAATTGAGTCCAATCTATATTTCCTCCAAAAAGAGTAGGATTCCATATAGAACCATCTAAGATAATGTTCTTTGAATTCTTCTTATCGGCATAGTATACCTCCTTAGACTTTTTTAAGTTCCATGTATAGATACCCATATCTGTTTCTTTACCATCGTTTGAAACCCATGTGATATTAATAGGGAAACCATCAGGATGGCACTTTGCTCCAGTGAAAAAATCCTTCTTAGGGCTACCTAGTCCTTCTGAAACGCTGTCGTTAGCAATGGTGTACTCATAAGGATATTGCTGACCAATAGGTCGAGACTGGTATACTTGCTCCATCAACCTATAGCCTACAATACACTGACCACGGAAAGCATCAATGTAGTACTTCTTTAAGTGGAAACTATCTTGCGTTGGGAAATCACCAAACTTAATTTCACAACCATCATTAATATCAATAGCCATGTTCTTGACATAGTAACCCATAGATGAAGAACCTTGTGCATTTAAGATAACTGGCTTACGGAAGTAGTTTCCATACTTGTCATTGTACTCAATCTCGGCTTCAATATCATCTTGCTTTGATGTTGGCAATTTAGGGGCATAAAGTCTTACTTGTGCTGCAATACGAGGGATAGGCAATTCTATATGGCTATTCTTGCTGTAATCTGATGGATTATCTATCTTGATACCAGCAGACTTGAAGGCATTGCTCACTTCTGTTGCAGCTTCATCAGACAATTCAAGGTGTTTAGCGGAAATCTTGTGCTCATGACGAGTACCTTCTGAATCTCTATAGCCAAGAATCTTATCTTCTGCATCTGTTGTGATTTCTGTTCTTCCTTCAGGGTCATCAATATGAGAAAACTCTGTTGGGATAGTCTCTGATTTAGCGTTGTAGATATAATGGCTACCATCGGTATTTGTTGAAGCAAGAACTTTTCCTTCTGCATCTTTCTCGACTGCAAGATATTCGTTGTTGTCTATACTGCTTACAGATGAAGCATACTCTTCATCTATCAAACTTTTGCCAAAAACTCTTTCAACGTTCTTGTTTTTAGAAATCACTTCCAAGACTTTCTCTGCAACTACTTGCATAGAATCCTTTTGGTAATGACCGCTAGATAACGTGAGTTTAATATTTCGCAAATCAACATACCCAAACAACTGGTAGTGTTCACATATTGAAATAATACTATTTGCATACTCGTTTGAAACGATTGATGGTATAACAAGTATAATGTTTGTATGTTTATACTTATCCAAAATGCAGCGAATTAAGAAATCGTAAGCATCTGAAAATTCATTAATGTTCAAATCGTTCAAAGGGCTATCAAAATGCAGTTCTCCTGCTGGAACGTTTGCCCAAGAAGCATCATTTGTTCCACCATGAATTATAATGTATTCTGGGTTTCCTAGTTCAGTATGACGGGTTATGAATGAACTAGCATCAGTTCCAGACACCTTTGCTCCTGAAAACGAATTGTTAATCTCCAATGTTGCATTTATAGTGTTAAGCAGTATATCCCACCATGTCTGTTTTACACTATTTACGTCATTGTTCACATTTGGATAATATGAAATATTTTGAGGAGGGATATACCCTTCAAATGTAGAAAGACTATCTCCCAATATTGATATTTTCTTTTTTCTTAAATCTACTTTGTTTTCAGCAAACAATTTAATTATGTCAGACTTGATAGCTTCAATATCATCAAGCCACTGAGCCTTGGCTGCCCAACAAGTACCATCTTGCTGAATACCAAGAAGGGGATGATTAGCTGCATCAAGAATTACCCAAAGGAATTCCTCGCTCTGTGATATGTGGTACATATCATTCTGAGGGAAATATGGTTTACCAGAGTCTCTGTAGATTCCAAAGAGAAGTCTACCCTCAAAATCTATTACTGCATGGATAAACTCCTCATTCTCGATTACCTTGAAGCACTTTTTTACTTCATCTTCAATGAGAGACTTGCCTTCTTCTTTGTCTACCTTACCTTCCTGCAATACTGCGATGCTTGCAGACAACTCTTTCTTGGCAGCATTAATAGCTTCAAGAATATCTGTCTTATCTTGCTGGCACTGATTGATAATCTCTTGCAACTTGGCTCTGATTGGTGCAGGAATACCCTTGCCCCACTCAATGGAACCATCAAGCTGGATTCCAAACAAGAAGTGGTCTTCTGCATCTACTATTGCCTTGATAAACTCAGGAGACTCAATCTCCCTGAAAGGAAGAGCAAACTGGGAGACTACTTTATCCTCTGAATCACCGAACTCTTGGACAACACTCGCCTTGTCGAACTTCTTAGCAAGCTCGTCATCAACACGCTTATTGTCTGCCTTCTTAGCCAATGCCTCATTTACATAACTCTGGTTAGCCTTAAGATTCAATGCATCATTCAAGGTCTTCTGGCTTACAACCTTATTGGTGTTCCCGCCCAACTCCTGAGCCACTTCCAGCAAGGTTGTGTTTACCCAGCTGCTGCCATTCTCAGAATAGAGCACATTGATGCCCTGAGGTACTACGAGATCACCAAAGTTTTTATACGTACCAGCTATGGTCGCAAAATAATACATCTTGGCACCGATAGCCTTAGCTGGCACAGTGTCAAGACTAGCCACGCCCATATACGTAGCACCTCTTACGAGCTTAAACTTTTCTATGATATTCGTTATCAACTCGTCCCAATAGCTATCCCTCTCGGCATTTACACACCAAGTTCCTCTGTCTGCATTCCAGTAATGAGCCCAACCGTCTATCACCACAAAGTCACCGGCAACACCTCCTGTAGGGAACTTTCGGTTCACCTCATAGATGCTGCCATATTCTCCCTTGTAGTGAGGATCTTCTTTATTAATATCGTTAGCCATAAAATATTATATTTGAGATAATTGGTTATACTTTTCTGCCAAATCACTTTCCTTCTTACTTACCAGGAAGATGCTGATGGCACGATAGATAAGATATTTCTTGCATTCATCTGTCAGGGAAAGGATGATCTTCTGGTCGGTCACTTCCTTTTCATGCCCAGCATCAGTAGAATACACATTCTCTAACTTTTGATAAGGGATATACGTGAACAGTTCAACCTCATGATCATATACAGCTCCAACAGGTGCATGGTTGGCATCATACCTTCCGGCAGTCCAGTACATCAGCACTCGCTTTCCTGTAGTTGGCGATGTGGTAATCATGCCCTTTGGCTTCTGGGGCGTTCCCCTGGTCCACCGGGAGGCTTGCATCTGAGCCTCCTTGCTGCCCGGTTCCATCAGCATAGTCAGCGTGCTTTGCCAACTTCGTAGCCTCAACTCTACAAGTCTCAGCCAGTCTTCTGGAATAGTCAGACAACCATGACCATCTGTAAACTGTGTCTGGATGGCATCATAATCCTGCTTGCCGCTTTTGTTCAGCGAAACGCTCACCCTTTTGGGGAGAATCATTTGCGCCGGTGCTTGCAGCAGAATCTGTTGAGCTGCCGTTTCAATGGCTTGCTTCATTTCCGTGTCCGAATCATCTGTAATGATGTCATTCACCTCATCATGGATCACTTCGTCCATAGCTATGCGCATTTCCTTCACAAGGTCACTCATCAATGCTTCCATATCGCAAGAAAATTATATTATTAAAACTCAATCACCACGCCCAACTCTTTAGCCTTCTCCTTCACACTCTGAGGTGATTTCAGTTTCCTTACATCTACCTTATATGTCTTCTGGAGATAATTCTTGGCTTTGGTGATGTTTTCGAAATGAAGGGCATTCTCGTCCTTCACCTGCTCTTCTTTTTGTTGCTGAATCTGCACCTCTTCCGGCTGGCTCTCATCAATGATACGTCCTGCCTTCGTAAGAGGGTGCTTCCTGATGCATTCTGCCACCTGCTTGTTATCCGTAATGTACGAATAAGCATCGTTGCTGCACCGCTCAAACTCAATGTTCTTGATCAGTCCGCTCGGCAGAGTCACCACAAAGATGAGCATGCTCTTAGCTACAAATCTATACATATCTATTTGTGTTTATGGTGAAGGGATAGCGAGGCTGCATTAGCCTCAACTATCCCCTAGATTGATATATGTAGAAAACTATCAGTTTCCTATACGATGATTACGCTGCCTCCTGAATCTCCTCATCTGTAACACCATCACCAGTGAAGACTGGTCGGGCTACACGCGCATGAGCATCAGGGAAGGTCAGTACCCAGCAGCTATACTCCTCCATCACAACACCAGCAGTGTTACGAATCAAGAGATCCTTAGCGTTAAACTCATTTCTGGTCCATGTGCCGAATACATACTTATCCAGATAACGAGCATCCAGGCAGAAAGCTCTACCATCCATACCCCAGGAGTTAAAAGCATCGTGACGATAAATCAGAATCTTAGTACCCATACTCTCAAACTTCTCGAAGTCAAGTTTCCATCCCTGGTAGTCCTTTTCTGTCTGGGTAATGATACGCTTGTTTGATCGAAGGTTAGCAAATGCCTGATAAATCAAGTTGTCAACAAAGAGGAGTTTGGTACGGCTAGAGTTACCTGCGCCCTTCAACATAGCAGCAATAAACTGAGTCAACTCTTTCTCGCTAATCACATACTCGTATACCTGCTTCACAACCTCAGTTGTACCATCAGAGTTTGTAACCTTTACCTTTGTTGTTACAGGAACAAGATCGCCTTTATCGTTCTTTTGCATCTTTGGCTCCCAGTGACCTAGTTGTAAATCCTTTCCAGCTTCCCAGAAGATGCCTCCCATAGTGTATACCATACCGACATCCTTTCCACCCTGCGACTGAGAACGATACCCAAAGAGACCACTCAACTCCTGACCCTGACGCATATCATCCATCGCCATTTTCTCCTGTCTGGTGAAGTCCCACTGAACCTGGGTCTTCATCATACGGTCAATAAGAGATTCCTCTACCTGCATGATGAATCGCTGGCAATACTGGAAGCTCTTGTCAGGCATAGAATAGTAACTACCTGTTTCAACCTCCTTTTCTCCAGCGGCTCTACCAAGTCGCATCACTACTGTTCCAATGGCAATATCCTCAGGAATGTCTCTGTTACCACGTGATACATTCTTTTTGCCGTTCAGTGCATAACAGGTTGGATTACCATCGTTGTCAACAGACGTAACTCGCAACTGCAGAGGAATCATCTTGCTTCTGTCGGTACCATTATCATCATAACCCAGCATGCCGTTAACCATGATAATATCACCAATACCAAACACAGTAGGATTTTCTACCTTAAATGTCACAGATCCACCACTTGTTGTTTTAGTAACTTTCTCTGTAAGTTTGGTTTTGATTGGGCGTTGACCGATGGAATAGTAATAAATGATGTTACTATCGATTGGAGTCATGCGTTTAGAGGCACGCAAAATCTGGTCAATAGGACAACTCTCCAACTTCATTTCAACCACGGTTGGGTTAACATGTGCTACATAGTAGTCCCAGTTATCCATTTTCTCCTGCTGTTCCTTACTAGCAGCCGCCCATTTAGGGCCAGTACCAGCACCACCGGGACCTTCCAAAGGACCTGTCGGACCACCGCCACCTTCACCAGCCGGAACTGCTGGAGCCGTTTCTGCCATTGCATAAGAGCTTCCACCACTAAGAATCATGACGAGCATCGCCATCATGAAACCAAACCATTTCTTAAACTGTTTCATAATCTATACATTTAAAATTATTAATTATAAATTTCTAATTCTACATTCCAACCATCTTGCTGTACACCTGTTCTGTACGGCTCTTTTCCTTTGGAAGTGATGGTGCACCACCGCCTCCATCGATGTTGATGTTCTTCTTGCCGCCCTGCTTGCCATCATGCAGTTGTTTCTGCTGGTCAATCTTCTCGTTTTTACCACGCTTGTAGCCTCGCTCTTCTGCATCAGACACAGCCTTGTCGAAGTCCTTGATTTGAAAGAGGCGCAAGAAGTCTTCCTTCTTCAAGCCATACCGAGCTGCACGCCATATGAAACCATCATCATCGTGATCCTCGCCATCATCGCTACGCTTGTAAAGCCATTCTATCAAATCGGTAATCGCCTCAGGCTTCAATTTCGCTTCTTTAATAGCTGCGTCAAGTTCGGCATCTTCCTGCTCCATATTGGCAGCAAGTTGCTCATTGTCCTTTGCTAGTTTCTCGCTGGCTTCAAGTTTCTCTTTCTCGCTAGCTTTCAAGCGTGCTTTAGCCTTCTCGTCACCATTGATGGCATCAACATAGTCCTGACCCAACTCATCAATAATGAAATCGATAAAATTGAAGTCGCTGCCATCTGCATTTTTCTTTGTTACAAGACCTGTCACCAGACTTGGAGCATGAGGGTTGTCTTGCAGCATTTTATTGAAGTCATCCATTTTTTGCTTATTCTGGTCATACTGGTCGTAATCGGTCGAAAGTTGACCATAAACAGCCTCATCATCATCCATATTCAAGTCAGGATAACGCTGAGCAAGACGCTCTCTGAAAGAATCTCGCTTTGACTTAACATTCTGATTATCAATAGTTTCTTTTGCCATAAATATTCATTTTTAATATTTGTGTGCTAAATTAAGGAAAATTTCGCATTACTTTGTGATAAGTTCTGCATCTTGATGAATTAATTTTGCTGGTATGAAACATCTAAATTCCATATCCGAAATTTACCTTAAAAGAGATCAAGAAATGTATCTGCTCTTTCGTAAGGCCAAGAGGATGGTAGAATATCCTACCACCATGGCTAAGATATGCGATTACATCGCCAAGATGCCTGCCTCTTGCTATTATCTTGCCGATAGCACAGCCTATCGGTATGTATGTAAACGCATCAAGGGGGAAAAGCCTAAATTCGGCAAATATCAAGCCATGAAAGAAAAACTCTTTGAAGATTTCTATCAGGATTTCTTGCGTCTCCGGCAGATGGATCAATACAAGGAATACAATACCAAAAATCTTGTGTATGTATGCCTGAATCTTCCTGCGCCCAATTTGGGCATGGCTCCTAGATATATACAGATGAAAATAAACAATTATTTCCGCAATAAGAAAACATCATTCATAACTCGATAAATCACTTCCATTATGCGTACATTATATATTACACTTCTCATCATCCTCCTGATGGCTTTCATCATTCCGCTTCATGCCTCGCTGGCTGTGTCTCCATCATCGCCATTATACACCCATTTCGCCTATATGTTCGGTCATGCCAACTTTATACACTGGGGTATCAACGGCTGGTGCATATTGATGTTTCATCATCAGTTCCGTTTCCATCGCTTACTGGCTGCCTGGCTCTGCTCCGTCTTGGTGTCGTTCATATACTATCCGGCATTACCTGTATTGGGTGCATCCGTATTGATTTCTTTCTTCATGGGATTCTCTGCGCAATGGTATTATCGGTATCACCGCATCTACTTCTGGCAGATGATGCTCGGTATGGCTATAGGTTTCCTTCTCCCTTACATAGCTGGTATCTTCCACATAGTTCTATTCTGTTTAGGTTTCATCTATGCCAAGGCAGAGAGATTTATCCGACATGCCAATACACTTAACATTTAACATTCAACACTTAACATTATTATATATAACGAATGCCAGTAGCAAAATCCTCCTTAAAGGTTCGACCTCAGCAGCAGATTTCTGATAAGAAGCTCAAAGAGATTCTTGAAGAAGATAAGAGAAGACTCCAAAGTCTCCTCGCTACTTATCGTCCAATTACAGGAGAGAATGCCCCTGGTCTCCGCTTTGAATGTGTCATCACGGATTTCTTGAAGGGAAAGAAACTCTGGCTACCGGTAGAAATGTTGAAGGAAAAGAAGTTCTGCGCCATCATCAAGTGTGGTTCTATAGAGGCCTTTTGCGATAAGTACATGCCAGACTTCGACCAAGAGAAGGCTCGCGATGCTGTCTTCCGCTACCTCATACGCCTGCGCTGTAAGCACGATTTCTATTTCTTCGCCTACGCCTACGCCCGAATCAAGAATAAGGATGGAGGTGAAGATATACCTTTTCTTCTTCGCAATGCCCAGATCAAACTAGCCAAGGTCTTCGAACAGTTACGCCTTCACAGTCAGTACCACTATATCCGTGTCATTCTCTTGAAGTGCCGTCAATGGGGTGGTTCTACCCTTACCGACATCTACATGGCTTGGCTGCAGATCTTCTGGAAGACAAACTGGAATAGTAATATCGTTGGTCACCAGTCTTCATCTGCCACACAGGTATTCGACATGTATGAGAAGTTAATTAATGCCATTCCTACATGGCTCTTCTACGACATTGGTGTACCATTCAAGAACGACCCTCGCAAAATCAAGACATCAGGAACCATACAGAATATCAAGTATCTCATTCCACGCGATTGCAAGATACAGACTGGTTCTGCACGTAACCCAGAATCATGCCGCTCCGGTGATGCTGCACTTGCTCATATCACTGAGGAAGCCTTCTTCCCTAACACCACAGAGTGGACTCCGGCTAAGGTTATTAAGGCTGCATCATCATCTATCCAACCGGACCCTCTAACCTTTATAGTAAGAGAGTCAACGCCAAACGGACGAGAAAACGAGTTCCACGATGCCTGGGTAGCTGCAAACTCAGTAGACAAAGATGGAAAACCTCTGTCAGCATTTACTCCTGTCTTCGTGGCATGGTTCGAAATTGAAAAATATATATTGCTATTTGCTTCCGAGGATGAACGTGCCGATTTCGCAATCTGGCTGTGGAAGAATCGCAATGACGAGCAAGGTCATGGTAAGTACTATTGGTGGCTCTACGAATGTAAAGGCGCATCTTTCGAGGGCATCCATTGGTATATCGAGAAGTCCAAGGAGTATGAGACTCTTGACGATATGCGTCAGGAGTTCCCTTCTGATGATGTAGAAGCCTTCCTCTTCTCCGGTACAACTGTCTTCGACCCATACAAGTTGAAGGAAATGGAAGAGGACTGCAAGGGTATTGAGCCTATCATGGTGGGTGACATTGAAGGTGACTCTTATGATGCTGCCGATGATGCTTGTATGAACAACATCCGCTTCATCGAGCGTTCAGGCGGACCATTGAAGGTGTGGGCTGGACCAGACAACTCTGAAATTGTCAGACATCGGTACATCGTAGCCTGCGATATTGGTGGATCACATAAAACCAGCGACTTCTCAGATATTGTAGTCCTTGACCGCTACGATGAAATCTATGGTGGTGTACCGGAAATCGTAGCTGAATGGCATGGTCACTGCGATGCCGATCAGTTGGCTATGCGCTGCGCCCAGATAGCCCATTTCTATAATGATGCTTATCTGGTCATCGAGAACAATACCGCCTACTCGCGCATGAACAATACTGAGGGTAACCAGTCAGAGCTGTTCTTCCCTATCCTTCTGCCTCTATACGATAACCTCTATAGCGCATCACAGTCCAAACTGAAGAAGGTGAAGAATATTGAAATGAAATGGGGATTCAACACCAACAAGGCAACCAAGGTGGCAGTAGTGAAGACCATGGCTCGCATCATCCGTGATGGCGGCTATATGGAGCGAGAACTTGCGGCAATAGACGAATGTACCTACTTCCTCTATTACAAGCAGAATGATTGTTATGGAGCTGTAGCCGGCAAGCATGATGACCGTGTCATGGCCAGAGCCATAGCCCTCTACGTAGAAAAGGATATGCCAGCACCGGAAATCGTTCCATTCCGTTCAAAGGCAGAGATAGAGCGTGAACGTCTCCGCAACCGCCCACCAGTAGTAGCTGAGTTGTCAGGCATAGGTGGTGGCAGCTAGCCTCTATGCAGCATGATCCATCCCCTGTATAGCCCTCGTTCCAGGCGATTCTATCGCCTGTCCATATAAGTTAATAATAAAAAGTAAAAAGAAAAATGAAACAAAGTTATTCTAACCTGCTGCGTAAGATGCTCATAGCCATCTACCAGCCTATCGTCACTCGTATCGAACTCTTCCGTGCTACACGCATGTGGCAAAAAGGAGTCAAGGCAACCATTGCCAAGTATAAAGAATGTGGTGCGCCTCGTTTCTACATGCTCTACGACCAGTCGCATAAAGATTGGGCGATTATGACCTACGATCCTAACAGAAAGAAGATGCTCGCCTATCGAAAATTAGTCCAAATGGGCAAGTGGAAAGCTACTCGCTATTTCAAAAATGTAGAAGACATCAAGGCTGCCTCCTACTACTACACTCCTTCCAAGTGGGGAGCCATCGGCTGCGATGCGGACAACAAGGTGCGCACAACCAAACTAAAAAACTGGCAAGAGTATTACATGTACCGAGTTTCTACCCTGATGTTTAAGTTACGCATATACAAGAAGAAACATGGTATTGACTAAACAAAAAGAAGAGGAGACCATCACGGCTTCCTCTTCACAATCAAATAACCTTAAAAACTAAAAACCCTATAAAATAATCTAATCAAAGAACTGAACAACATTTCGTTCAATATTATGAATTAACTAAGAACTTCTTTTCTACATAGCTGCCGAAGGAAGAGCTGCCAAATCATTTGCTCCATCACCGGATTCCTTTAGATGCGTATCAGGTGCTGTTGCCTGTTGTTGCCCTCCATCTGTAGGCATCTGCCCATTGGCTGCTTGCTGTGCCCGAAGAGCTTCTAGCTTTTCCAGTTGCTCCTTGAAGTATTTCCTCATTCTTCCTGTACCAGGGAAATTAGCAACCGTAAGCATGGTATAAGGATCCATCTTGCCGCTCACCATCATCTGCCAAGCCATATCGTTGTTGGCAGTTCTGATAAGTGGACTGTATGCATCCAAGTCGATAGAAACATCTAGATCCATATCCCTCATGGTCTCTGAATTGAAGTGAATTTCAAATTCATCACCTGTCAGTTTCACGCTGTCAGCATCGGTACAAAATTCCTGTATCAGGTAAAGTTTCTTCTTGGCCACACGTACCTTAAAGTTGTTGAAACTCTCCACAAAGTCCTGTATTGTGGTAGATGATGATTCTCTTTCCAACTGATATTGCTTGCCACTTGTATTCCGGTGCTGTCCTTGAAGAGCACCCTGCACACCACTCCCCTCGCTTGCCATCGTCTTGGCAAAGTTCACCATGAAGTCAACACCTGCCGGAATACTCTTGTTGACCAGTGTCTGAGGTGGTTTACCTCCATTCTTCGAGTTCCACAAGATAATACTATCTGTTTTGGTATAGTTCACCTGCATTTCATCGATGCTCTGTTTCTCGCTCAATGCGTTCTCGTCCACAAGCATCGTACCCTTGGCACCATTGGCCACAATAAAGTTAATCATCATCATATAATGATTCAAGGTGCGCTGGTTGTTTTCGGCTCGCATCGTAAAACTTCTTACCTCGCCATTCAAGCATGGATAGGCAACGAAGGTGTATGGATGGATAGAGGTTCTGAATCCGTCCCTGAGCACATAGTATGGTGATTCCCTGGCATCTAGCAGATAGCCATTCGGTGTGATATATCTTCTGAACCAGTAGGTTTCAGCCTCATCCTTAATCTCAATGGTCTTAAGTTCGTCAGGATCCACATAGTAGATAGGCTCACCATTCTCATCGAGCACAGGTAGGCCATTCTCATCTTTCATGATGTTGGATTCCTCTATCTTGCGCTTCTTTTCCTCATAGAAGGCTCGCTGGTCAGGAGAAGCATAGCCGCAATCTCCACTCTCCCAGTCATGCACCCAGATGGCTGGTCTGGTTTCTTTTGTCCAGATTTCCAATACCCGGTACTTGCCTACTACTGAAGAATGGGTGAAATCATCTATTCCAGCATACTGGGCTTCACCAGTCGGGTGATATGTCTGTTCGGGCGCAAAATGGTGCTGCGTCTGTAGATAGATCTCACTAAGTTTATTAGCCTCTACCTTGCTTCCATTTGTAAAGGTAGCAATAATCTCTCGCCAAGTCAAATCATGAGCCTCAGCAATAAATTCCACATCGCTCAGGTCATACTTAAAGAAAGGTGGTAAAGCTAGCTTAAAGATGTCTACAGAATAGTCAAAGATGCCATTCTTGCCATCCCTTCTGCCATAATAGGTTTTCATGCCCACAAAGGCGAAGACACAAAAGGCATAGAACATTCTCGCATCTAACTCTTGCCTGTCGTTCAAGTTGTCGTTCTGACGAAGATATTCATTGAAGAAACTGATATAGTCTTCCTCGTTTGGATCCACGGCACTACATGTAGCAGTACTACGCTGCTGGCGCACAAGACCAACGAGTGAAAGAAGTTTGTCTCCGATTACATCGTATTCCAGTATTGGCATACCTTTCAGTTCCATATACTGCCGGATGGTAATCTTTCTTCCGTTCCATTCTATCAGCTCTTCCAACTGTCTTCCCATCACGAAGTCTTGCGCTCGCTTCCACTTCTTTCTCAGTTCTGCACCATCATAGAAGTATTGGCAAGCCCATTGCAGCAACAGAAGATTGCTTTCGCTCTGCGTAAACCGCTCCCGGCTCACTCCTTCAAGTGAGTCAGGTCCCGGCTCTGCATAGTTCGATATGTCATTTATTACATGATTGTCAACCATAATTCTTAATTTTTCGCCAAAAATACCGCATTTTTCTCGCTTATTAGTGATAAGTTGCGCAACTTAACATTACTTTCTCATATTTTCTCCTTATTTTTGTTCCGCATTTCATTTAAAACGTTTTAAATTATGGGTAAATCAATCAATGTACATGAAGCCTGCGTCATTACTAAAGATGATAAAGGCAACTTGTCTCTGGTAGGAAAGGCAAAAGAAGCCCTTACCTCCTTAGATAAGCACAAGGTTGCTATCCACATCAAACTCTGCGATAGCAAAAAAGATGATGTAGAAAAGTTCCTTCAGGAAAATAATGTTCCTTTTACCTCTATCACCGCAAAGGGTGAATCACCAGAAGGTAAAGATGAAAAGGGCGAGAAGAAGAATGATTCTACAGTTACCGTTGTTCCTAGATCCAAGTTCGTCACGCTCGATGGCGATTGGTCCTGGTGTTTGGATAGCATCGTCCAACGGCTCTGGGGCGAAAAAAAGAAGGAGAATCCGAAGAGTGAACAGCAGCGCATGGATGACAGCATGGCTGATTACATACGCTGGGCATCACCAAAGAAAAAGGAACCAGAGAATGCATCTGGTACTTCTCTCGGATAACATCGCTCCAACATCTTCAACTTTAAACACACAAATGATTCATTAATCATAACTATTTTAAATTTATTTGGAATTAGATTTTTTATAACTATCAAAAAGGGACTCGCTGTGAAGCAAGTCCCCTTTTTCTGTTTGTAGAAATATCGAACATAAAATTGAATTGGCCAAAGCCTATTTTCGGAAATATAGAACATTTCCTAGAGTGAAGTAGCCCGAAGGCTACTCCATTCCGTTCAACGTTTTAAGCAGTTCCTTTCTGATCTTCCGAATCTCCACCAGTCTGGCAGCATCGTTCTGACCGTCCATTTGCTTCTTGGCTTTGTTCATCTTCTTTTTGGCAGCAGAGATAGCCTTTCTAGCCGCAAACAGTCGCTTGTTGGTTTTGCTGTTCTTAAAGGCATTTGCCTTCGCCTTATCAACATCCTTCAAACGCTGATACTCCTGATAAGTCTCAATGGTTCCGTTCCAGACGTTCTGTATTCTCCAGTCCTCCGTCACGTCCTCTGCCTTAGCCTTCATCAGGTACTTGCTTTCAGCCTTCTCCATTTCCTTCAAGTCTTCATCACCATTCAGATAACCCTGCACCATGTCCAGAGCCTCCTTCTGGGTGAAAGCCTTGTAGTCACTCTGCGAGAGGAATTTCTTCATCTTCTGGCGCATCTTCTTCTTTTCCGTGATACTCTTGGCAGCATCAAAGCGTTTACTTGCCTCCTGTAAGGAAGTCACTCCATCGCTCATTTCTGCACTCTCCAGTGCCTTCACCGAACCGATGGCAGCCTTAATCTGAGCCTCTGGGTCGATACCATTGCGCTGGCAGCTCTGATAGGTCATCACCACGCCCTCCATGTCACCGCTAAGGATAAAGTCCTTGAAGTAACTCTGAGCCTTCCATGGAGAGAAACCCTTGCTAGATGGGAAGAAGAAATCCACGGCCTTGAACTCCTTGTTCTCCTGGCTCGGAATCAGGAAAGGTGCCCAGTACAAAGCATCCTTATAAAGCAGTCCGATGGTCTTGCCATATTTGCGCTGAATCTCCTGATCAGCATGGCTGGCTTGGAAATCGCTCAGATAATTAATATCATCCAGCGTCATTCTTACCATAGGGTTAGCCTTACCTATCATTCTCTGAACCATTGGACCAGGGAACTCTAGTTCTCCCTTATGGTTGAATAGGTATTCAGGAACCTCACGGAACTGCTTACCATGTCTCACATACATTTCTGTACCATCTTCATATCTGCCTAAGAAGATCTTGCTCTGCTGGCCAAGGCTGTTGCCTCTCATCAGATAGTCATACCATTTCATACCCTCGTCACCATAAGCCAGTTCATACATGCTCTTATAGCTAGGGTTGGTCTTCCTGATCTCCTCAGCCTTCTTGCGTTCCTTCTCCTCGTCCATGGCACGGAAGGCAGCATTGATGCCATTGGCAATACCCTCATAGAATACCATGAATCCGATACCATAACAGAGGAGTGCAGAAATCTGTCTGCTTCTTCTGCCTTCATCCTCCGGTGTAAGTTCCTTATGTTTGAGCCTCTTGTAATACTGCTTGAAGTTCTCAAAGGTTGCCTCATTCCAGATAGAACCAAATCCGGTTAATGCCAGGAAGTGTCGAGTAGTAGAAGCATTCCAGTCTGGAGAAAGAAGAACTCGTCCTGCATAGCGCAAGGTTCGATGGCTGGCTCCCAACACATCCCAGTGCTGCCCACCAAACATATCGTTCACAAACTGACCGTCTTCATCTAAAGCACGGTTCAGTTCCTCGGCACTCCATCCCTTCTTCTTGGCACGCTCTTTGGTCTTGTCTGCCCTCATACGATAGGTAGCAAGTTTCAGTCCGTCATGAAGGAAATCCCACAAAGCTACATCCATGCCCTTATTGATGAGCGAAAGCATCTGCGTTGCCACCGTCAATGGCATAGAAGCCTTAGCCACCGTTCCGGAAATTCCATTTCCGTCCTTCAACTTCTCCTGCACCTTCATCATCGCATTGCGCATGTTGTCAAACATGTTCTGTACATCCGCTGCAGCATAGTCGTTGGTCGCTCCGAACTTCACCAGATGGGAAGCAGCCTCTTGAAAATCCTCAGGATTGGCAAAACAAGGCAACTCATGGTTCTTGGCTGTATCTGCAAAGATATACTTCATAAAGTTGGCCATGGCCTTCTTAGGACCAAACTCCACCATATTCTGCACCATATAGACCTCGGTCAAGGCTCCGGCATGGAAACCGCTAAAGCCCAGCTCCAACTTCTTGGCACTAGAAGCTAGCGTATCAAAGGTTTTCCAGAATGGGGATGACTGATAGGTATCAAACACAACACCAAATCTGTCACCGGCACTAGCCTCACTATAGATCACCTTCTCCTTGCCGGTGATAGGATTCTTCACCTTCACCTGCTTAGGCGATACATTATACACCCACACAGGTCCCACGCCCGGAATCTCAAAGTACTTATATTGCTCCAAATTGAATGGAGCAGAAGAAGAAAGTAGTGGATCAGTAGAAATTACCTCTCCTTTTTCATTCCGCTCTATCACGTTCAGTCCGGTCAACTCCTGCAACATGGTCTTGTTAGCCCAAGCCTCAATATTACTTCTGCTGTAGTAGGCCATCATTTTCGTTATGTCGGTAGTCTTTGGCACAAGTCCGGCATAAATACCTTCCATTAATGTGCTGATGGTTCTCGGCTTCTCATTCGGACTCTTCGTGCGCTGTCTGTTCTCCACAAAGGTAGCATACGCCTCAGGATCAGATTTCTCTTTATCCCAAATATGATTTACGTAGTCAACATTATAACCAGTGCCAGCTTTCAAAGCATGATTATCCATTAACCAGTCGTAGGTATAGTTATACCAGTCACGGATGGAATCAATGGCAGCCTGCATTTCAGGAGAAAGTTCCTTATAATTGATACGTCCTGGCACTACCCTCTCTTTTACGAGTTTCAAAACATGTTTACTGAGGATGTCCGTTCCATCACATGGAACAAAACCTTCTTCGCCTTGGTGATTGGCATTGATAGCCTGTGCCATCTTGCTTGCCACCTCGCTCACAGCCTTAGGATCATCGTATACCTCTATCTCCTTGCCTTTTTTAATCTCTATATGCTTCTTTGCTGTCTCGGTAATCAAGTCTGTCACGTATGGCTGGATAGCCTCAACATCAGATGGCTGGATATGGATATGTCCCTTATCAAAGACACCAGTGGCATTCAGATTGTGCGCCATGTCACGCAAACGTCTAGGAGCCTCTATTATATAAGGTATAGTCTCAGCCAGTTTTTCTGCCCGGTTTTTCTTTCCCTTGTAATCAGATAGCAACTTGTCAAAAACACCGCTATCAGCCATCTTCTCGATTCTGTTCTTCACATCATTGATATAGATAGCATCATCAGCACTAGCCTCCTCCATATTCTTTCTACGATGGATAACCGCATGCTTCACAGTCTTTGCTGCACCTTCCTTGCTCACATCAGTACTGGTCACTTCTGCCAAATCCTGCATCACTTGCTGCTCCAGTGCATCAGCCTTCGGATTGGTCTCTGCTGGGTAAATCTTACCCTCATACAAGTCCAGATCGGCTTGTTGCTGCTCCAGCAGATCATGTTTGACCAGCCAGTCCTCATACTTGCGTTTCACCTCCTCCTGCTTTTTCTTTTCGAAGGCAAACATATCTGGCAAAGGGTCTTCCTGGTCCTTCATGGCTGCCTGCCATTTCTCATATTCATGAATACGATTCATGTAGGCATCATCCTCTTCACCTTCCATTCGGATAGGCATACCAGTAGGTTCCTCGCCAACAAGGTGGTGGCGTTCACGCCAGTCTTTATTGAGCTTTGCCCATTCCTTCTTACCTGCTTCATCCTTATCAATATCGTAGAACATTGGAGGCTCTGGGTTCTCTTTATCCTCGCGTGCATTCTGCCATTTGCGCCACTCCTGTACACGTTTCATGTACTGAATAGTGCTTTCGCCCTTCTTCTGTCTCGGCTTGCCCTTACCTGCACCATCACCCAGCGCATCCTTGATTTCAGCATTGCTAGCCTGCTTCATCATGGCTTCCTGCTTCTCCTGAGGCATTTCGTCCCATACATGGAGAGCCTTGCCAGCCTTCATCAGGTAGTATCTCAAATCCTTGTCATTGAGAAGTCCCGGCACTCGAACACCCAACTTCTTCAGCAACTTGATAAGGTAATGCTTAATCTTAGTCCAAAGAGTAAAGTCCTCTGCTGATTTAGGGCCATCCTCTGCCAAATGAGCGATATACTCCTGCGTTCCCACATTCATGCGGTCAGGGTTCTTCCAGTCCGGATCATACTTGTTGGCAAAGTCAATAATCTTGCCTCGAACATCCTTACCTACGGAACGATAAACGAAGTTGGCGAACTTTCTCACGCCATCTTCGCCACCAAGAAGTACTTCCATACCCTCATGGCCTATCTTTTCATGAAGCACCGTTCTCTCAGCCTCGTTGGCATCAGCACAATTAGGCAGATAAACATGCACCGTGTGTGTAGTAGGGTCATACCAGCCGGTAGCACCATTCTTTACATCACTCAGATAAGCATCTGGAACCTCATCCACAGAAGTGTAAACTGTAGCCTCAGCACCACCCAGTTTGTTGGCAGTGTTCACTACCCGGTCACTCACTTGTTTCTGCTTGTCTGCATCCCAGTTGTTCTTGAAGATAGAGCTGCCAAGTCGTGCCAATACATTTCTGCCCGACAAGTCATCCTTATTCAGCAGAGGAGCAATCACGCCCTGGGTCAACTGCACCGGAATACCATTGCCAATGATGGTATGTGCCAAAGATTCCGTCTTAGGCAATTTATAGTCATCGCCCAGTCCGGTAATCCTAGCCAATACCCTGCCATCTGCACGCAATACCTTTCCACCCGGCATGATGATCACATCACCACTCTTGGTTCTCAGCGTAGGCAGAATGTCATCCCCATAGGCATGAGGAATCTTGCCATCGGCATAAGCACTACCCATTACATAAAGAGGCTTCTCCACCTTCTGCCAGTCGATTCCGTCAGCCTTCAATCTGGCATCCATCCATGGAGCCACACCGCTTTCCTTCACCGTCAGGGTAGGAAGAATATCCTCCACAGCCTCTAGCCATCCACCCTTGCGTGGTTGCTTCTTTGGCTTTTCAGGCAGTTCTCCGTCCTTCACGGCTCTAATAATCAGTCGTTCCCTGCTGGTATAGCCACCATAGTCTGCGGCATTATACACATCAGAATCCCATGTATAGCCATTCTTATCAAGTGTCTTGGTGATAATCTTCATCGCCTCAGAGTCCTTGTAGCCCTTCACGTTCTCGATAGTCACCACTCGCGGCTTCACGGCATCAATGAACTCGGCAGTACTCTTGGCAGTCTCCTTGTCAAGTTCCACCTCTCCACTATTACTTTTGGCCTGCGAATAGTTCTTGCATACAGGCGAAGCATGGAAATACTCTACCTCACCATCAATATGCTTCACCAGTTCCTTCGGATCCACGTCTCTCACGTCAGCCGTAACAATATGCTGCCCGAAGTTATTGCGATATACGCCGCTTATCTTCCGGTCATATTCCACAGCCACAACTGGGTCGATGATACCCTTCAAACCTTCCTCTACCAGTCCACCACCGCTAAAGTAGGTTCCAGCCTTCATCAGAGAATCAGGGTGCTTCTTCAACTTCTGCTGCATGATAGGAGATTTCACGATACCCTTACCGCCCCATTCCTTGAAAGCGTCCTTGGTCATTTTCACGTCAACGAACTGAGCCTGAGGAAATTCCTTCTTCAAATCTGCCATTTGCTCCAGGAACTTCTCCTTAACCTCTGGGTTCTGTCTACCTTGCTCCACGGTCGTGATAGGCACACCAAGTTTGGCAAGCTCTCTCAACTGGTTAGGGGTAACTACATTCCAAGGAATAGCCAAGCCTGTACCGCTCAGTTGTGCAGCGATTTTCTCAGCCACCTCCTCGTCAGGCACAATTCTCACTGCCTTTCTCCAACGAGATAGCATCACGCTTCTCTGTCTGTCCTTAGGCAGAAGACTGTTCACTGTTCCAGAAGTCCAAGGTACCAAGCCCACAGAGTCCTTTGCTCCCTCGGCATGATAACCGCTCGTCTTCTCGCTCTCCGGAATCTCCCATTCCACAACCTTGATGTTACCTCTAGCGTAAGCACCAGAGAATTGGTCGTTCATCACCGAAGTTGAAGTGTGCATGTAAGGATTGTAAGCAGCTGGCACAGGACCTTCTCCTGCCCCAGGGTTCTTATCGGTCTTTACAAGTTGGAATTTTCCGTTCTTCACAAGGTCCGGTCTTTCATCAGCCCCCATCCAGGCACCAATTTCTGTAGCATCGGTACGCTTGCCATCAATGATAGCTGCCATAGGCGAATAGAGCTTGCCATCCACCTCCTGCATTCCGCTATACATCCGGAAAGTCTTCTCCTTATTCAGCCTATCCAGTTCCTCCGGCTCAGTCACACGATGGAAGCGAACATCCTGCTTGCGAGAATTGAAACGCTTAGAAGGAGGAATAACGTCACCATTATCATCATAGGTAACAAGGTCGTTCAACTTTCTATTATTCTTGGCATTCTTGTATTTATAAGCCTTGCCATCATCAAAGCCAAACTCGTTTGCGTCATTACCATCCCACCACAGTTGATTTGCAGGCACTTCATCCTCAATGATACGATATTTGCCTTCCAGACGGTTTGTTCCGTGCATTTCGGCATATTTCTTAGAAGGAGTAACCCAGTCACCATTACGTAACTTACCTTCCTTCACGGAAGTAGGAACAGCACGATAAACCTTTACCTTAACATCCTTCTCGCCATTCTTAATAGCATCAATAGCTGCATTAATAGCTTTCACTGATTCCAATCCATGAGGAGTGTTCTGAGAATAACGCTCAGGGTGAGAGAAGTAATCATCCGGCTGAGGAGTATAGCCCAAGGCAATATCCTCCAGGTTCACATCCGAGCCACTGGATTCCCAATCGTCACGTCTCGCCTTGTCACTTTCATACCCAGGGTTCCCCGGTGCAGCCCAGGCACCTACACCCTGATATGCGCTTTCGGTATCATCATACCCCTTGCGTCTGGCAGCCTCATCAAGCATTTCCCTGGCAGTAGCATCATCACCCTTGGCAAGAGCATCCATATACTGCTTGTCAAGTTGATCATCAGGAATCAGAGAAAGTTCCTCCAGGTGCTTCTGCCGTTTGGCCTCCTCTTCCTCAGCTCTCTTTCTAGCGGCTTCCATGGCGTTACGCTCAGCCTCTACCTGCTTTCTGCGCTCCTCAAGCATGGCATCAAGGTCTCCAAAGTTCTCCTTCAAGGCATTATTTACAGGCTTGGTGTACTTAGCTATATCCTTCAAAGAGGAAATGTTATCTTCATTTACCTGCATCAAGTGACGCCTAATATTGGCTCTGGCACGTGCTGCCTCAGCAGTAGAACCCTTCTTGATAGCATTGGCATACATCGCCACATCAGCCTCATCAACCCCAAATTGCTGAGATACAGCCTTTATTTTATCCTCCACAGATAAATTTTCGCCATTTTCCTTGGCGGTTTCAGAATTATTATCTACCTTTGCACGCATAAAAGCATTTCCATCGGTTTTGCGTGCTCCTTCCGGAGTGTAAGTGTTGCCTTCTGCAACATGGGACGCATCTGATGGATTTGCTTTTCTATCTGAATAGAAATTCTGAAAATGTTCCTTATTTCCCACAGGTTTTGTTACCACAGTATAAGTAACGCCACTCTCTTTATCTGTATATGAGTATTCTATCGTTCCTTTTTTACTAGGTTTGCGAGTAGAAACGTTCAACATTTTTGGAAGTGAAAGAATATCATCAACAGTGATATAATTCTTGTTTACACCAAAGTGACGATATAAGCTATGTTTAGTTCCAGCATGATCATCATTTCCCTGTCGCATAACCATAATTCTTTCTGCTCCACCACTAGTAAATGAAAAATCTTTATTATTATCTTTACCAGAATAAACATCAGCTACAACCTGCTGAGCCTTATCAAGTTCTCGACCTTCAAACTGTGAAGCAACATTCTTCATACGTTTCTTGGTAGTAGAACCCATAAACTTGATGTCATCAGCATTCTCAGCCTCATGAAGTTTAGTACGTGGGTCCACCCCATTCGCCAAGTCTCTCAACACAAGGTTACGAATATCCTCCAAGGTCATTTTCTTAATGTCCTCAGGCTTCCACTTCGTAAATGTATCAAGAGTCCAATACCAGAATTTTTTCAGCCACTCCTTCAACTTATTGATAACACTCAGTTCCTTGGCTGTATCAAGCGGATTCTCCTTGATAGCATCCTTAGCCATCTGTTCCAGGATGGCAGCTCCGTCCTCACCGGTCAAACGAGCAAAAGCCTCATCGCAAATTTGCTCATCTGTCAGATGATTATAGTTAGGATCCTGCTTTAAATCGGCAAATAGCTGGGTCTGCATGATGAGTTTATCACCATGCTCTATAAGTTCCGGATTCATTTCCTTGGCAGCAGTACGCCAAAGATGCTGATACTCATGAATAGGAGTATTGGGATTCAGATGCTCCTGGTTCAGCACAATCTCCTTGCCATCAGTGTAGCCATAAACCACACCCTTACCCTTCAAATACTGCACTCCCGGCTCAGCAACAGCCTTCAACTGATTATCTAACTCAACATACTTATGGAACAAGTCATCAAGTGTATCTTGATACTTTTCAAAGGATTTATCCCTGTAGTCAGTCCAAACATCATCTGGAATATCGTTCTCAGAAGATAAGCCATGCTGATCCATATAGTCCTGCATTAACTGATTTTGATACTCTGCGCGCTCTTTCTTCTTGGCATTATAGGAATCTTCGGTTTCTTTAATCTGCTTCTCTAACTCGATTCTCTTATTGAGCAGAGATTCTGCCTTATAAGGGTCAAACTCACTAGGAACATCACCCTTCACGTCCTTGATCTGTTCCTCAAAAGGCTTATTCAGATTAAATGCCTTGTAGTTTCCAATCTTCCAGGCATTGGTATAGTACTTGCGCCACTTCTCTGCTAAGTCCTTCTTCTCAAAGTACTGAGGAGGTTCGTTCGGATTATCCATATTGACGATGGCATACTGCTTAAATTTGTCCGGTCTGTTCTTTGCAGCCCAGTCATAAGCAGCCTTGGCCGCCTCCTTCTGCTCAGGAGTCTTGATATAGAAGCGAAGACGAGAATCATTCAAAAGCATTTCTACTGCCAGATTATCCTGCGCCTCAGCCACCTTCTCCATATCCTCATTGCTAACAATCTTCACCGGGATGCCAGCCTTCTTAAGCATAGCAGATACAGCATCATAAGCCACCCTCTGCGCCTCTGTCAGATTCTCCGGCTTCACCTCCTTCACATCGCGGTCAAATTTCGCCTGTTCCTTCTGTACCATAGCATACTCCGCAAAAGGCTTAGTCTTGCGGTCAGAAGACTCCAGCCACTTGTCAAAGGTAGCCTTAGGCACAGCAGTAACCTTACCAAGTCCCTTCCAGCCTTTAGAGTAGTTGGCAAGATAAGCCTTTGTAGCAGCCTCCTCAGAAGGATAGCCATAAATTACTTTATGCTCATCAAACTCTCCAGTCTCTGGGTTCACCTGGTCAACAACATAAACGTTACCATCAAAAGTATCAAGGTCTGCGGCATCATTGATGAACATATCAATATGGTCACCATCAACGCCAATTTTACCAAGAATATAGCCGTAAGTATCGTGCATGGTCACGCTCCAAGGCTTACCCTGCTCGTCCTTACCGCTGCGAGTCACGCCCTTTGGTGTTTCTACGGTATAATCGTAGCCACCAAAGGACAAATGACCTTTTTTGTAATTGCCAGCCTTCTTCTGAGCCTCTGTAGGTTCGGTCTCAGTTTCGGCAATGGCACTCTTTAAACGTTCTCCGAAGGATGCTTCTTGCGGTAGATGTGAGCCTCGAACAGTTGAGCCTTCGCCACGTTCCAGGCTGCCAGTCTCTTGTCGCCCTTTGCGTCCGCTATCAGAGCCTTCTCCAATCTCGGACTCAGAAGATGCTTCTCCGTTACCAACTTCTTCGCCTTGGCTATTTCCTTCATCAACTCCTCTCCGTGAAGAGTCGCTACCCAGGCTACTGCCTCCTCCATATCCTTCATCATTGCTTCTGTCATCATAATCTGCTAATTCTGGTAAAATTGATTTGACATATTGTTTATATTCTCGTTCACGATCCTCAATCTCCATCATGCGGTCATATTCTAGCCCATAGATGTGATCAAGTTCGCTTTCAGACGGCAAAGATAACTCTTTTTCGTGAATATACGATTTATATTTCTCAATTTCTGCCTGTCTTTCGAAAATTTCTCGCTCTTTCTGTGCTTCGTAATACTCTTCCTCGCTTGAAAGTTCATCTTCTGCAGCAGCTATGCGGTTCATCAGAGCCACATTTCTCATTTCCTTCACGCTGTCATAAGACTTGAACATATCAAGAAGGGCATTACGAACATCCTGGTCGGTATATCCCATATCCTGCAAGTTTACAGGAAGGTCATTATATACTCTCACGGCAAATTCGTTAACCGACATACCGGTTCCTTTCTTGGCAATAAGATAATTGAACTTATTAGAATCATACCCCTTGCCAATACCAAACTTAAAATTGCTCTTGCCCAACTCATATTGAAGAGATTCTGGATTCAAGCTATGAGGAAACAAAGACTCTGACACAGCCTCTTCGAGAGTCTGAGGAGTTAAGTCCATCACATCAACGGAAGCATCCTTATATATTTCATGGATAGCATTCATATCGTTCTTCTTCAGCGCGTCAGCCACCAATGCCTTGCGTTGCTCTGAAGGTGTCATGCCCAGTTTCTCCATTTCCTGCTTGCTAACTTCCGTTTTGTAGAGTCTGCTGAGTTTATTAGCCTGAGCCTTCAAACCCTTGGCAGCAACAGACAAATTAGTCTGCAGGGTCTTCAGTTGAGCCTTTGTAGTATTCAATTCCATGAGTTGGGTAGGGTCCAGCTCTGTTTCGCCATTGATATACTGATCCAGCATATCATTCACATCATTTATCTTGCGCTCCACATCCTCCTGGGTATGATAGAGGTCTTTGCGCTGAGAAGTAATATAGTCGGTAGCCTTATCCATAGTTGGATATTGCTTCTTCAATTCTTTATCATCAAGTACGAGTACATGGAAATCATCAGATGGCACGATGGCAGATTCATCAACACCAGCCTTCTCTACCTCAGCCTTGCGCTCCTCCTTCATAGCTTTCACCTCATCAGGAGTCATCACACTGTTGCGGATAGTATTCCAGTTCTTGAAACGAGCATCAAGATCAGCAATCTGCTCATTAACCAGACTCAACTCATCCTCCACCTTCTTAGCTTTTTCCGGGTCAAGATCGGCATTGGTATCAAGCCAGTTCTGATATTCAATAGCAGCCTTTCTCTTGTTGGCAAGTTGCGTTTTTATGTCATCACGGCTGCCATTAACCAGATTCAAAAGTTTGCCATGGTCTTCCCCAAACTGCTCCTGCAGATACTCAGCCGCCACATTTGGATCTGAATCCTTAGAAGAATAGTCCGGCTGACCCTCGCTCAGCCCCACGATGCCATTGGCATAACGTTGTTTCTTATCAGCCTCAGCCTGAGAAGCTGCTTTCTGCTCACGTTCAACGTCCTCGGCATCCAAATGCTCATTAATGGTATTGTCGAGCGCATTCTTGCGCCATGCTGCAAACTCTTCTTTAGACAAAGGAAGATAATCTTTGCCATCAGTAAGTACAATTTTTCCGTCCTCGCTATATCCGGCAAAGGTCATGTTGACATTAGCATCACCCTCCTCCATGGCAACTGTTACCTGATCATTCGGTTTCAAACCGCTGCCATCAAACTGGCTGATAAACTGCTGCGCTCTTGCATTTTTCTGCTGAGTCACCATATTTTCGATGTATTCATCAAGAGAAACAGGAGTGCCCACCTCTCTAATCTCGGCATTAGATACCTGCTTAATTGTAGCCTGTCCCTGCTCATCAGGAACGACAACAAAGGCTCCACCATATTCGTTGGCCTTCTTCAGGAACACCTGTTTTCCACTATCCAAAGTAGCTGGCACGATGTTTCCGTCTTCCGTCTGGTATGGCCAGAGCTGCTGCTTCAACGCCTCACCATAGCCATCATCAGCATGCTGCAGAGCATCAATAGCACCCTTCTTGGCATCCATAGCCTCCACATACTTACTGATAGCCTCTTTCTGTGCCGGGGTCAGACTGGCACGCTGAGCCACAAACTGCTCCATATCTCTACCCTCATTATAGGCATTGGCTACAATTTCAGGCATCTTCTCGTTATCAGCAAACGCTCGCTTCAAACGTCCTGTTGCCAAATCGCTATTATAGTCGATAGCCTGCAAAGCCTCAGAATCCCCATTCTTATAGGCATTCTGTCCCATAACAAAAGCATCAGAGTTTGCAACCTTAGGCTCATTTCCTGCACCCTCAGCAGCAGAGTTTGCAGGGTTTGCAGCAACTTCTGCATCACTCGGAGTTGGTACGGAGTTGGTACGGTCTTGATATGGAGCAGGTTCCTCTGAAACAGGAGGCTCCTGACCACCAGCTGAACCCTCTACAGAAGCAGGTCCCTCAACAGGAGTAGCTGGTTTTGCGCCATCAACATCGCCCTGCTCTATACGTTTTTTATCATCCTCTATCTGCTTCATTTCACGTTTCAGTTCAATGGAATTGTAAAGTTCCTTAAGATAAGACTCAACCAAAGGTGCATATTTCTTATCTTTCGACTCCAAAGCCTTACGAAGTGTACCGCGCGCCACGCCATGGGAATCCTCAAACGTGTTGACAAACTCCCTCATCACAGAACTATTCTCCAGAGCACTGTCATAATAATGACGGTAGGCGTTAACCTGCTTCTGCTCCTCGTCAGTAAGGATAATACCCTTCTGCTGCTTATCCATGATGTCTTTGATGGAACCAGCATTCTGATGAAGATAAACCGCTGCCTTATCCTCATCTGTCAATTTCTCACCCATATTGTATTTCTGGGCTGCCTTGTTGTATAAGCCATCAAGATGCTCCTGCGTAAACTCATTGTGGAACTCACCTTCCAGCACAGAAGCCAAACCAAGAGTCTTCTCATACTCCAGTTTCTTATCTGCCTTCTGAGCCTCATCAAGAGAAGAAAACTCCTTTCTCTCAACAATACCGCCATCCTTATTTAAGGTTTCGAGATAAACCTTGCCACCATTATCCATTGGCTGCACGATGATGGAATCTACAATAGGCGAGAAAGAAGAAGGGCGCTTGCCTTCTACAACTGCCATCATCTTAGCCTTCAACACCTCCGGTACGCTCTTGTCGTTCATCAGGTCCATATACTTCTGGGTTAACTGCCCATCAAGTCGCTGAGCATTCTCACCAACCACAGCATACTCCCCGATGCCCATCTTCTCAAAAGCATCACGAAGACCATCATAGCCGAATCGTTTCAACTCGGCAATATCCTGATCAGTAAAGTCAAACTTCTTGTTAAACTCCCTCGCATCCTTGAATCGGGCATACTTGCCCACAAAACCAGGGAAACCAATAGACAAAAGATTAGCACCACTCTCCAAGAAAGTTTCAGCAGCATCCTTGCCGGTAGGCTTGAAATTCGGGTCGTGCGCCATACGCTCCAACAACTGCTGACCGGTCATAATACCGGAATCCACAACCTTACCACCAATATCAGCAAGAATATTGGTAGCTAAGCCTCTGCCCTTACCTACCATGTTAGCGATGGTTCCACCCTGCATGATAGCACCTACGGCACTCTGTTTAGCCACTTCGCCCAAAGTGTTGGCAATAACCTTACCCACAGAAGGATTGTAAATCTTGCCATTCTCATCGAACTGACCTGTACGATAAATCTCATCAATAGGCTTCGAGATTGCAGACTGACCACCAAAGGTAACAGCACCATGCGCGGCTCCACTCTTCAAAGCCGCGGCCTTACTCTTACCGATAAGCACCTTGGCAACTCGCTCAGCCACCCTACGCTCCATACCCTTAGCCATGAGGTCACCAGCCAGTTTACCCTCTGCCTTGGCTACCATGCTCTTAGTCAACTTGCCACCTGCGGCTCCCGGCAGCCAATAACTCCAGGCATCACCTGCAAAGGTCAGAGCACCACTAGCCACGTTCTCCCAGAAGCCCGGATGATACTGCTGATTGGCAATATCCTCCAGCCAGTTCTGGTAGTCCGTCTGCATAATCTTGCGAGATACCTTGCCGATGATGGTGTTCTCTATACCTGTCTTCAGGATATAGTCTGCACTACCTCTAGGTATCATGCCCTTCACCTCCAACTGATCCAACTCATTCTTGATGGCAGCATTGATCATTGGCTTGAACTGCTTAGGATCACCACTAAGAGTGCCATTCATGCCATATCGCTGCATCACCTTAAATGCCGCATTGCTCATATCATTCAGGAACTCTGGATTCCGGTAGAGCTTGCCAAACTTCTGCTGCAAACCGCTCAGAATCTTCTGAGGGTCGCGTGTCTTGTTTGCCTCAGCGATAGCACCAATAGCAAAAGGAGAAGCAGCATCCACATACTTAGACTGCTCATTATACTTCGCCATCTGTGCATTAGAAGCCGCCTCTGCGTCCTGAATAGCCTTAGCTACAGATGTACTGGTATATTTGCTGATAACGTCAGAAAGCGCATCATTGATGTCCTGATTCATCAGTCTGTCCTGTACATTCTCATCGTGAGAATAGAGGCGTGTAGCAATACCCTCAGCGATGTCACGATAGTTCGGACCATACTTGTTAACCAAACTCTGTACCATAGCTGGCTTCAAGAACAGTCCCACATAGTCATCATAGCTGATACCCATGTTATATGCCTCCTGCTTCAACTTATCCTGCACGCCATGGCTATACCATTGCGCTTCAATACTCTTCTCTGCATCCTGCACAGTATCATCAGGCAAAGAAGATACTACCTGGTTGGTAACGTCCATGGCAGAGCGATTGGCATATCTGTGCAAAGCAGGCATCACCATATTCACAGCCTCCTCATTGCTATTGGCAGTACCATCAGCCAACAAGTCGGCAACCAAATTCTCAAAGTAAGTACTCTGCTTATCCGGTCTCTGCTTCCAGTCCTCAATATAGTTGGCAAGTTTGGCATCCATCAACCCCTCATTATTCACCACACCGGTTGGAGTCGTAACAGGAGCCGCCTCTTTAGATTCAGGAGAAGCCGCATTAGCTGATGATGAAGAAGAAGTTTCTTCCTTCACTGGCATTTCCTCACCTTTTACAACTGGCTGAGGAATCTCTGGTGATGGCTGATATGTTCCGTTGCTCGTCTGAACACCAGTAGGAATCATATCCAAAACTTTTGCTATAAGACCAGGAACCTTGTCTGTTGTTTCCTGCTTCTTTGCTGGTTGAGCCACCTGCGGCTTAGTTTCAGTAGAAGCCTTCTGCTCTACACTCTGAGTCGTAGCAGAAGCATCTACCTGCTTACCACCACCAGAAGTAGATGGAGCTGGCTCCAGCACCATCTTGTCAAAGTCTGCCTGTGTTCCCACATCATACCCCATGTTCTTGGCCTCATTGTAGTACCAGTTACGATCTTCCTCGTTGTTCAAGTCCTTTTTGAAGTCATCATAGCTACCTACTTCATAGCCATTGTTCTTGAACTCATTATAAAAATATTGTCTGTCTTGCTCGTCAAACATACCTTATCTTATTTTTTTGATTAATAATCAGTTACTTTCTTCTCCTTGATGGTGGAACCTTACTACCTCCTCTACGTTAAGGAGGGACTTTACTGCCACCACTACCTTTACGAGAAGGAGGAGTCCGGTCAAACTTCATCTGAGCCTTAGCCCATCTAGATGCCTGCTGGCGATTCTTCTCATTCGCCCAAGTGCCACCTCGGCCATCATTACCACCGATAGCCATACCATTATTCTTGGCCCACTGGTTTACATGTTTCTTGAAAACAGGGTCGTTCACATACCTGGTGTTGAAATCATCAGCCTCCTTCTGGTTGGCATTCCTCTGATTCTGTCCCTCTGTTTGGGAATTAATATGCCTAACTTGCGCTCCCTTAACGTTAACGCTAGCATTATGATCAGCAGCTCCGGCATTGGCATTATTAGTTTGAGCATCAAGTAATTTTCCCTTCTTACCTCTCAAAGCATCCTCAGTTTCCTTCTTCGATGTACTAAGTGCAGCCTGTGCAGCAGCAGCATTGCCTCTCTCCTTCTCCGTCTGAACCTTTACAGGAGTAAGAGCATCCGTCTGATTCTTCTGTGAACCACGATAAGCAGCCAGTGCCTCATTTGCCTTTGCAGCAGCCTCTGCCTGCATCTGTGCCTGTTTGTCTTTACGGTCCTTATAGATATTCACCATCAACTGGTTATATCCCTTGGCACGAAGAGCCTCAGTAGCCTCTCTTATCTTGCGTTGGCGATCAGTAAGTTCTTGTGCAGATTCTATTTTTTGCGATGGAGCACCTTGAACTGTACCAAAGAAGTTACCCAAGTGCATGAAAAGATTTCCCCATTGTTCCCATTTGGCTTGATTCTCTGCCTTCTTTTGCAGAGCTGCATTTGCAGCCACAGTTTTATCGGCATCACCAAGTGAAGAAAGCCAAGGCATGAAGGTAGACCAGTTTCCATCACCATTCTTCTGGTAATCCCTCATAATGTCATAAGGCTTCATCTGCTGCAAGATAGGATTCTGTTCTATCTCGCTATAAGGTCTACTCCAGTCAATCTTGATACCCTGGTTAGGCTCCACCTTGGTAACTTCCTCGGTTGGCTGCTGGGCAAAAGATTCCTTGCCACCATTCTTAGTAATACCGGTCGTATCTATGGCTGTACCCTTTCCCGGTTCTGTATTAGTTGTCTGAACTGGTACTGCAAACTCCGGCTTCACCGCATTATCATCAGGGAAATTAGTAACAGGAGTAACGGCAGTAGCCGGGCGTTTAGAAGTTAAATCATCTAATGTAAATCCCATAATTACCTCCTTCCTTAAATTGGCAATTTACTTGCAGCTCCAGCCAAGCCACCAGCTGCATCCGTGATACCCTGAGCAGTCGAAAGAGCCTTCTCCTTCTTGGCTGTGGCGATGTAGTTAGTCATCTGGTCTATCTGCGAATCAGCAGTATTCCACACGTTTTCTTTTGTTTGAGCACCTTGTACAGCAGCCTCTTGCATCATCTTACCCACCTGCTCCTGGGCAGCCTGCTTACTCAGCGCAACCGCTTCATCAGATCCACCACTAACAATATTGGTGTTCTTTGCGGTTGCTGTAGCATTATCCAATACCTTCTGGGCATTGGTCACGGCTACCTGATTCTCCGCTGACTGAGTAGGATCCTGATAATACAAGTTGTCACGATGATCCTTCACCTGTTGCATACGGTCTTGAAACATGTTGATATAATCATTATATCCCTTGTTTCTTGCTTTAGCTGCTAGAGCACCACCTACAGCAGAGGTCAGTCCACCAGCAATACTTCCAATAATTCCCATAAAATTCGAATTTTAATGTTTAAACTGTTCAAAAGTAATGCGTTTTTCTTACCTATCTGTGATAAGTTCCGCAACTTGAACACCAAGTTTCGTATTTTTTTTCTATATTTGCACCCGAAAACTATCAGTAAACATTAAAAATCAATAGAATATGGCAGTAAAACAAGACAATAATAATGAGCCGAAGCCAAAGAGGAAGAAGACTGGCGGACGTAAGGCTGGCACACCTAATAAGGTAACTAAAAGCGTGCGTGAAAGCCTCCGTGATGCTCTTACTGGCTACATCAATGGCATCAATGAGAAGAACTATTCCCTTTTCACGGATCTCATGCAGATTCAAGAGCCTGCCGGACGTCTGGCGATGGTGGCTAAGTTCCTTCCATACGTGGCTCCTAAGTTGCAGTCTGTATCGTTCAATAATGATGAATCCAGAAACTTATCTGTGGAGGAATCTTTCATGCAGTTGGAAGAGAAATTTGAGAAACAAGAAGCCACTATCAACATCAAAAATCTCAAAATTGTTAATAATGGCTAATTATAAAAAATGGGTAGCCCTCTCTAAATTTTCTTCAACTTTAGAGAAGACTACCCTTGACTTGGTTATTGAACAAAAACGCTCTATTTTAACTTATATTGGGTCAATTTTAATCTGTATTAACACAAAATAGCTATTTTATGTCCCTGACTCGCTCAAAGTACTTCGTCTGGTCCTTGGTGATATTCTTCACCTTGATCTGTATCGTGCAGTTCTTAGGCACAGTATCATTTATGCTGTCCATGAGCTGTTCTATTATCTCATCTGTGTTCCGATAGCCCTTGCCATCCACATGAGCCACAACCTCACCCATAAAGTAAGCATCAGCTGACAACTCAAAGTTTTCCTCTACCTTATCGAATACAGGCAGATGATGTTCCTCCAGGCGTTTGCTCTTGTCGTTAGTAAAAAACACCTTCTCAACAATTTTCTCGTTTATCTCCCATATCTTTGAAAAATCCGGTTTCACATATCCCATAGTGATTTTATGCCTATTAACATGATTTAATCCGAATGCTACATCATCGAAACTAACTCCAAGATCATTTTGAGCAATAGTTGCCCATGTGTGCCTGAAGGTATAGGTAGAATATGTTTTATCACCTTGTTTCATTCCAAGATAATTAAGACAGATTAAACGAATCTCGTGACTCTGGCTTGCAACAAAATTTCTATCATTAAGAAACATCTTATGAAACTTGAAAAGATACTCATCTTTCTCATCACTTAGATATTTCTCAATGGTAGGAATTAACATGTCGGGAACTCTGATTTCTATATAAGCCTTATCCTCTCTTCTTGTTCTCGTCTTAGCGCGCTCGTAATGCAAAATTCCATCATAATAGGCAGTCTTCTTCATCCTATAGAGATCAACACCATTAATTCCTGCTAAGCAAAGCGTCATTTTGCAAATATCCTGAGCCATCTTTCTAGCCTTCTGGGTTACATTAATGGCAAAAAACGCTCTACACTCCTCCATGGTAATAGCTTTTTTCTCAGGTACATCATGCTTAGGAATCTTCACTTTTGCCCAAGGATTCACCTTTATACGAATGATGTCATTATCATAATCATTATATTTAAGAAGTCCAGCCTTAAAGATGGTTTTTATTGTGACAGGGTATGTCTCTTTAACTCGCTTGAAACAAGATAATGAATCTATCCACGACTGTATAAAAGACGTAGTCATCTGAGAAAACATTATCTTATGAGTCCCAGCGAATTTTTCCAAAGCAACCAAAGATGCTTTATTTAATTCTACTGTTCTTTGCTGGTGCGTATAAGAAATCTTATCAATATATTCTCTAGCATAATCAGAAAAGCAAAGATCATCATGAGAAGCCAAAAGAAGATCTCTAACCTGTTCTGCCGACAAATTAGCCGTATCATATCTATTAAGCATTTCCACCCACTTTGTAATCGTCACCATACAGGAGTTAAGAACAAACGGATCCTTCACTTCACGCTTACCAGGAACCACACCCTTACTGTTCACCATCTTGTCTGTTTTGATGTTGATTATTCTGCGTTTATGTGTTAAACGTATATAGACTACATAAAGTCCATCTGAACGTTGATGTTGTACCACTACTTTAAATGTTGCCATACACAAAAAATTCTATAAACAATTTCTAAACATTCACCTCAATTTGACACGTTAAACTTGCCAAACGATGTATTTTTTATTTAAAATAACCCTCTAATATCTGAAACTTTGCGCTATATCTCAGAAAATCAAGACATTAGCACAAGAAGACTAATATTAGCGGTTCACTCATAGTAATATCCTATAATCACTATAGTTTTGAAGCATTTCTCTAAACTATCTCTATTCTTTTGATAAGTCAAAGATATAAATGTTTCCATTAACAGGAACCTTCAATATCAAGTTCTGAGCCTTTGGATTCTTCGCAACAACCATACCATAACGCATTTGACCGGCATTGATAGTTACACGCTTGAAGTATCTACTATTAATACTTGCCTCTGCTTGTGCCCTAGCCTCATCATTAGCGTTGGTTACAACCTGGGCTTTAGTTTCGATGGTTGTAGTCTTACCATCAGCTCCTTTAACATTAGTGCTTACAGACTGCTCCTCTACATTATTTGGACCCCATAACAGAATCCTTGTCTTTTCTTTCTTCACCCATTCATCACAAGTGTACACTTCGCAAGACTCAGTCTTATTCTTGTTAATAGCCTCAACTTGTATTTTTGATGGGTCAAAGTTAAATCTATTCTGACTCTGGTTAATAATCGAAACATAAAATTCCTGATGTTTGGTTATCTTTCTATCATCTTTTTTAGAGACAACAACTATTACACCATCATCACCATCAACCTGTATACCTTTATTTCCTGATTCATAACCAACAGTATACTTCTCAAATGTTTTCTGTGCCATTGCCGGAACACTCAAAAGAAACATTGAAAGAGCAAATAAAATCTTCTTCATATCTTAATCCATTTGAAATTTAACCATATATCATTTACCGCACCAGCCACATAAAGTTTTGCCTTGATCAATGGCACTAGCCTCATCTGTAGCAGTTATCTTGCCTGTAGTTCTCTTAAGAGCTGGGCAATTTCTGTCCTTGTGGTACCGCTTAGAACCTGGACTGTCTGATACATATACGTTGCCTCCTGCTGTTACCTCAGTTTGGAAGCCATCAGCCTCAGCATTACTAGAAGAGGAAGACAACCTGCCTATTGCAAAGCCAAGCATCAAGAAGCCAATGCAGAAGGTCACTAGACCAAAGCAAAAGAACTTCTTTGAAAGCCTCAGCTTTCTGTCTATATCTTTAATTTGTGAATCAACCATATTCTCTTTCATTTTCATTCATATTTAATGATTATACGCACGTCTAAAACCTTCTTGAATAGCCTCGGCAATTTCGAACTTATAGCCTTTTCCCTTGGCGTTAATCTTCACCAGGTCATAATGCCTATCAAATGGCAGATGGTAAATCTTATGACCTGTATTATGATTTATATTACATTTAATGGCCGGAAACCTATCCATAGGCAAACGTCTAACCTTAACACCTAGCAAATTGGCACATTTGATAGCTTCAGGAGACAAGTCACAAGTAATATAAAGCCAGGGTTCTACTTCCACACCTTTGATTTTATCTTCATTATCCAACTTCCATTGAACAAACGAGCCATATAATTGAAAAACAACATTTTCCCGAACAAGCGAACTCCAATTTTTACATTGAACAATCAGGATCTTTCCTGTCTTTTTATGCGTTGCAATAATATCACGTCCACCATCTTCCAGTTTCTTATTTAAGCCTTCCTGAATAATGTCGTAATCTTCATTAAAAAGCTTGTAGGCACAATATATCTCGTAGTTGCGCCCTTTCTCCCAGTCTGACCATTTAGAACTATCAGAAATGTAGCGATCCACAGCCAACTGCTCTCTGCCTTGTTCTGTCATCTGAAAATATTCATTATCAGACAACCAGTTTCTAATATTACACCTCTTCTCTTCTTCATGCATATAATTGATATAAGCATCATCATCCTTAAATTTTCCCAATTCAGGATATATAGAAAGAAGATATTCAAACTTATATTGATATTTAAACAAAGAAGCAAGCCCCTCTACATTAGAATCAATATACATGTTCTTGTGTTCCAAAGCATGAGCACGAAGATGGGCAACATAATCAAATGGATTCTTTGCATTAATCATCTGATCAAAATCATCTACTTTCTGCTCCAGATTCTTAATGTCAGATTTGGCGCATTCATACTTATCATATAGTTCACGATAAATATATTCCGCCTCATCAAGCTCTTTCTTTAGCTTGGCATTCAAATCCTGCAATTCATTTTTTTCGAAGTTCAATCCATGGACAACAGTTTTCTGATTAGATAACTCTACAGTCTGCTTGTTAATCATTTTAAGCTTTGATTCAACATCTGATTCCAGTTGCCTTATCAAATCCACCTGCCTGGCATTCAGATCTGCCAATATGGATTTCTCCTTCTTAATCTTTTGCAATTCTTCTCCTTGCCGGGTAAAATCAGCCTTCCATCTTTCTATTTGATTTCGAAGCATATTAATAGTACTATTGAAGTATGTCATATCAGCAACAGGTTCATTCTTTTGGAATATCCCCAGTAACAACACAACAATAACAACAACACATAGAACTACTATGATCAGCAATACACCATCCATTTCACTAAAATAGCTTTACTACCCTACATGAACCTGACTTCTAGCAGAAAGTCCCTGAATCTCCCTCAACACCTTATTTTCAGCCCTAAGAGCTATCACTTCTCTCTCCAGTTCATTCATATCAGCCACATTACTGCTGTTAGCTAAAGAAGGCGTTTTCTTATCTGAACTAAAAAACTCAGCAACATCTACACCAAGGACTTCTGCAAGGTTTTCAACTGTACTAACCTTCACATCAGCACCGTTCAGAAGGTTATCCAACGTAGTTCGACTAACCTTCATCCTAGAAGCAATATCAATTTTGCTAAGTTTGTTGGACGTTATAATGTCCACTATTCTTTGCACATTCATATTAAAATCCTTTAAATGTTCAACAAAGTGGGTTAATATATACTAATAATGCCCACCAAACCATACACTTTCAAAAAGTTTATTGTACTTTTGCACCGTAAAGTTAGTAAATAAATAAATAAGTACCAAATAAATTTGAAGAAAAATGAAGAAATTAGATAAAATATTTCCGGAATCGGCAAAAGCAGAGGATGGATAGAAAAGAAAAGATGTTTGTCTTTCTGTGATTTGGCAACACCTCCCTTCCGCTGTTTGCTAACGGTCATTAGCAAACAAAAAAGCCCCCTCCGTTGCAGTGAGGGGGCTAACATAGTCCGTTGTTATGGACAAAGGTTTCCAAAGCATGGATGACTCCATGAATAATTTGCTGGTGCAAAATTAGCAAATAAACAGATAAGAACCAAATTAATTTGAAGAAAAATGAAAAAATATAATGAAGCTTTCGATTTTTTTGTACTTGAAATACTTCTTAACTACAAGGGTATTGACGAGGAAAAGGCAAAGCAGGTAAAGCGTTTCTGGCTAAGAGAAGAACTCTACAACTACTACGGAGCATCACATACTAAGGAAATGGAAGAAGCCTTCGAGTGGATATACAATGCGTCACTGATAGATTGGGAAGGTATGCTGCTATGTATAAAATATCCAGACAACAAGACCTTCCCAAAGCCATTAGAAGATGCTAAGAAGTTATTCGCTTTTCTCAGCTAGAAAAGTCACGGAGATATAAGAGTAACCATTCAATGTAAGGGCGTTTTGAAATACTTGCTTAATAACCCAACCTTGGTTAGTGATGTTGGAAACTTCTTCACTAAAGTCAAAGGTCATTGATGAGCCAACTGTAGCTACTTTCTTGCAAATTGTAAAAATGTTTTGTACCATAATCTATAAAATTTAAAATTAGTCGGTGCAAAGATAAACAAAAATATTCAATCGGGCAACGATGGGTAAGGAAAATTTAAAATTAGTCGCTTTCCATTGTGTACCATAACCCATCGCCCCGATTGTTTTAAAGCAAAGCGTATGAAAAAGAATAAAGCTCTATTCCTCGATATTATGCTCAATAACAGATTTGTATGCACACTGAAATACATGTATTGTCCATTGTTCGCGATAAGATACGAGGAGTTATTAAAGTTTGTTCTCGATAAGAGACCGTCTTTGAAAGGCAAACCATTCAGAATAATGTTTTGAATCAACAAACGAAATAAAGCGTATGAAAAAGATAATGTTCAATGACCAGTACGGTCTCACCGAAGCTGTTCTAGATGGTCGCAAGACTCAGACAAGAAGAATCGCTTATAAAGAGCCTTTCAAGTATTACTGCAATTGCGGTTTCTATACGGAAGGAAAAGACAAAGGCAAACTCGCCATCAATGATGGAAATGAGATTGTGGCAAAGTCCACTTATAAAATAGGTGAAATCGTAGCAGTCGCACAAAGATACAGCGATATTCCGTATATCAAAGAACTACACCCAAGGATAAATACTTCCGAAGGATGGGGAAACAAGATGTTTGTGAAGTCTGATTTGATGCCTCATCAAATCAAAATTACCAAAATTTGGTGTGAAAGACTACAGGACATCAGCACCGATGACTGCATGAAGGAAGGAATCATCTGTAGTCACGTGCCCTGGTTTCATGATTCCTATTCATCCGATGCCACTAACGATAGAAAACGTAAGAAATGGTGGTACAGAACTCCTATCGAAGCATACAAGATGCTTAGCTGTAAGCTACACCTCCACTGGGACAGCAATCCTCTCGTTTTCGTTTACGATTTCGAACTAGTTAAATAATAATTAAATTCAAGCAATATGTCAGAAGAAAAAGTACCACTCAGACCTCAGATCAGAGAGCTGGAGTTGGGTAAATCAATCAGTTTTCCCATTCAGAGAATGAGGACGATCAAGACAACCTGCTCGGAATTAGGTGTAATTTACTGTCGTAAGTTCAGAACCAAAATCAACCGGGAGAAAGAGATCATCACAGTTACAAGAACAAAATAAAAACAATAGTCATGAACGAAGTAGTACAAATCCAGTTTGCAGATAAGATGCTATCCTTTGATACATTCCTGTCAGCCATACGTAACGTTGTGAAAGAAGAAGTCTGCAAGGCTGTGGGTAAACGTCCGTTCCTCACACAAGCCAAGGCATACGACATCTACGGAAGAAAAAACGTAGAGCGATGGAAACGTGAAGGAAAGGTGAAGGATTTCGCAAGAGGCAGTAATGGCAAGATTACTCGCCACGAATACAAAGTATCAGAGCTGGAAGCCTGTGCCTGCCAAGTTCAAGACTATCTGTGTCCCAAATAAGATTTTACTTTTAGGATAGATATAAGGCTGATATTGATTA
>OIXK01000005.1_pt1 | contig 7924 bp, 7 predicted proteins | sample 1587991 | NCBI WGS metagenome assembly OIXK01 (sample SAMN03283287) | human gut metagenome | biome: human-associated habitat; material: feces | host: Homo sapiens | place: Peru | collected 2012
TGTCAATCACGAATTATCAATAAAGTTTATCAATCATAATCATGGTGAACGGCGGGAGGAGCCTCACAAAAGTCTCAGTTTTCTGCCTTCACAGTTCAAAGTAAAACAATGGAAATATTCTTGATCAAAGCGCTTCAGCTCATGTTGGCGCTTTCCATATTGGTGTTGCTCCACGAGGGCGGTCACTTTTTCTTCTCCAAGCTCTTCGGTGTTAGGGTAGAGAAGTTCTATCTCTTCTTCGACCCTTGGTTCCATCTCTTCGAGTTCAAGCCCAAGAATTCTGACACTACCTACGGAATGGGTTGGTTGCCATTAGGCGGATACTGCAAGATTTCGGGTATGATCGACGAGAGTTTCGATACCGAGCAGATGAAACAGCCCGAGCAGCCCTGGGAGTTCCGCTCCAAGCCTGCCTGGCAGCGACTGCTCATCATGATAGGCGGTGTGTTGGTCAACTTTGTGCTGGCGCTCTTCATCTATTCGATGATTCTCTTCCACTGGGGCGACGACTACGTGGCTACCAAGGACATGAAGCAGGGAATGGCGTTCAACAGCGAGGCCAAGGCCTTGGGATTTCAGGATCATGACATCTTGGTAGGAACCGAGGAGGGCGAGTTCAAAACCTACGATGGCGACATGTTCCGTGCGCTCTCTACTGCCCACAGAGTCGACATTATCCGTAATGGCAAGCCTATGAGCCTGCAGCTGCCTGGCGACATCAACATGCTGGGCATGTTCAAGGCTACTCCCCGTTTTGTGGAAATCTATCAGCCGCTTCGTATCGACAGTGTGGCAAAGGGCACACCTGCCGCCAAGATTGGTCTTACTCCTGCCGATAAGATTCTGAGCATCAACGGTCAGAAGGTGGAGACTTTCAATGCCTTCACCAACGAGATGGGCCGCATCGACGACCAACTGGCTGTCGCCACTACAGCCAAGGACAGCGCAGCCATCCTCAATGCCCAGTTGACGGTGCTGAAAGCCAATGGCGACACGCTTACCACATCTGTTCAGCTCGATGCCTCAGCGGGATACACCCGCATGGGATTCGTCAACTACAATATTGTACGCGACTATAAGGTGACTCACATCCGTTACGGATTCTTCGAGAGCTTCCCTGCCGGCATCAAGTATGGCTGGAATGTCTTGTCGGGCTATGTGGGCGACATGAAATACGTCTTCTCCAAGGAGGGAGCCAAGAGCTTGGGTGGCTTTGGCGCACTGGGAAGTCTCTTCCCACCCATGTGGGACTGGCACGCTTTCTGGTTGATGACAGCCTTCCTGAGCATCATCCTTGCCTTCATGAACATCCTGCCTATCCCTGCACTCGATGGCGGACACGTGTTCTTCCTCCTCTACGAGATGATAACAGGGCGCAAGCCTGGCGACAAGTTCCTTACTTATGCTGAGTATGCGGGCTTTACCATCCTCTTGCTCCTTCTCATCGTTGCCAACCTCAACGATGTGTTGCGTCTCTTCGGCATCATTTAAGGAATAATCCGTAAATTAGCTGAGTCCACTTTAAAAAGTACCCTTATGCTTTGATGGTACTTTTTAAAGTGGACTCTTAAATTATAGTGTTGCGGAATTAAGGTTAAACAATTTCAAAATACTCCTTACTACAAGAATCAGCGCTGTTTTCAAATAAAATCAATTATTTTTGTTCCAGCAATGTCACCTTTCGCCCGTGTCGCTTGTTATATAAATGAACTGGTTCTGCAAGAAGCAACAAACGCACAGCTTCTGCACATAACGATATAACAAACAACAAGTATAACAATTTAAAAACGAAAGAAGAATATGGATAATTTAGTAGAAATCTTGGTTCCGTTAGGAGTAGCAGTAGCCCTCCCGGTATGTATCGTGTCAATCATTTTCAGAAGCGCGATGGCGGCAGACCGTAACCGCAAGGAGATAGTGCTCGCCGCATTGGAGAAGAACCCCAACCTCAACGTAGAAGACCTCTTGAAGGGCATGAAGAAGTCGGAGAAGCTTATCAAGGAGAAGCTGCTCGCCAGACTTGAGCGCGGCTGCCTCTGCTGTCTTATGGGCGTGGCGTTCATATTGCTCTACTTCTTCTGCGAAGCGATCAGAACAGATATGCTCCTTATCGTAGGTGCAGCGCTGATACCTATCGGCATCGCCTTCCTCATAAGCTACTTCGTAGGCCGCCGTATGCTCGCCAAGGAGATGGAGGCAGAGCAGCAGAACATGAAGCAAGAGTAATAACGTATGACGAGAGAACAATTCATAGCACTTGTGAAGAGTGAGCAGGAGGCGTTGCGAGGCTTCCTGCTCGCCCTCTGCTGCGGTAAGCGCGACGATGCCGACGACATAGCTCAGGAGACGTTAGTGAAGGCTTACCTCTCTTCGTCGGCCTATCGAGACAAGGGCAAGTTTCGCGCGTGGCTGTTCACGATAGCACGCAACACCTTCCTCAACCACAAGGCAAGCAAGCGCACGTTCGACGACATCTCCGCAGCGCGCAGCGTGGCGTCAGCAACGTCAGCCGACTCCGCCTTCCGCCATCAGGAGCTGTACATGGCGCTCGCCACACTCTCGCCCAAGGAGCGCTCTGCAGTGGTGATGTTCTACATGAGCGGCTACTCGGTGAAGGAGATAGCCGACATCACCGACTGCACCATAGACGCCGTGAAGAAGCAACTCTCGCGCGGCAGAGACAACCTTAAAACAATATTGAACGTATGAAGAAAGATAAAGCACTTGAGGAGCTCTTCCTCGCAGCCCGACCCACCTTTGACGATGGCGACGCATTCATTGCCAGACTCGAGAAACGCCTCGACGCCGTTGAGTATCTGAAGCAGCACGAAGAAGCCTGCCTCAGACGCTACCGCTATGCCATGCTCGCAGCCTTCGTGCTTGGAGTTATCTTGGGAGGAGGCGTCATAGCCGTTATGCTCGCCATGCCAGCCGAACAGCCACTCTTTTCGTTCGGCGTGGAGAACGCCCTGCTCGTAGCGCTCGGACGGTATTCGCGATATGCAGTGCTCGTGCTCGTCTCGGGCCTTGTATGCTTCACGATAGTTAGTATAGTGAACATTGTAGTAGATTTGTTGAGTCTGCGCGACCAAGCACGGGGTAATTACTCAGCACCCTATTGTCATGAGTTGTTACGCTAATGTGAGTCAACGTGTATTATCAATAAAACTTAAAGTGGTCAACTAAAATCGTTAAACCACAGTCACTTTTTGTGTTTTTGAGGCTGTTGCAAGCTTGCAAGGGTCACTTTTTGTGCTTTTGGAGCTGTTGCAAGCTTGCAAGGGTCACTTTTGGGGCTTTTGGGGCTGTTGCAAACTTGCAAGGGTTACTTTTTTTGCTTTTGGGGCTGTTGCAAGCTTGCAAGGGTTACTTTTTTTGCTTTTGAGGCTGTTGCAAGCTTGCAAGGGTTACTTTTTGTGCTTTTGAGGCTGTTGCAGGTAACTTTCCGATGCAAAAGTGATAATAAACGACTATCCAAATCAAATTCTACAGGAAAAATTCATATTTTTATCGTTCTGTAGTCAATTTTTCGCAATATCGTTGCGATTTTCTCTTTTTTTTTATATCTTAGCAACCGCAACTGGAGAAATCCGACGATGCACATAACTTTTTGTCAAATTTAAATTCTAAACATCATGAAAGAGATTTCCGACATCAGCATTCAGCGCATGAATAACGGTGCGCATTTCACGTTTGTAAGTAACATTCTTGCACGTGCCGAGGCAGATACTGCTGTCAAAGGCAAAGCTGCTGACCAAGTAAATAATCTCAAGGCTGCCGTCAGTGCAGAGGACGAAGCTTTGAAAATTTCACAGAAAAGTCTCTTGACTGATGATATTGCCAAAGCTGACAATGACCGTGATGCCCTCTATGCCGGTTACAAGAAGGCTGTTGAAGCATTCCTCGCAATGCCTATCGCAGACATGGCACAGGCAGCAAAGGTTCTCGCACAACATATCAAGGACTACAAGATTAACACTGCCGACCAACTTGACAAAGAGACAGGTCTTTTAGTAAACTTCATTACCGACCTTGAAGATAAGTACAGTGCACAAGTTACAAAGTTGGGCTTAACCGCTTTCGTTACCAACATGAAGGAAGCCAACGAGCGTGTAAGAACTCTTACTCTTCAACGTACCAACGAGAAAATGGGTGTAACAGTTGGAGCTTTGAAAGCTGCTCGCACCGCAAGCGATACTGCTTATCGTGCATTGGTGAAGATGGTGAATGCCCTTGCCCTCGTTTTGGGCGAAAAAGATTACACGGCATTCATCGATTATGTGAATACAGAAGTTACACATTACAAGCGTGAGGTACTTGGTCAGAAGGCTTCCGCACCATCAACTTCGGGTAGCCCAGCAGTGGATTCGGGAAGCACAAGTACACCAAGCGGTGGCGATTCTACATCTGGCACTGGCTCATCTTCAAGCGGTGGCTCTACTTCGGGCGGAAGTTCATCTTCTGATAGGGATGATAACGTTATCGAGCTGTAGTAAATCAGAAAAAAATGTCCAATGCTGTTCTCTGTAAGTTGAGAGCAGCATTGATTTGAGTAGCATAGAATGAATGCAAAAACAAAATCCTTATGGCAAAGATTATTGTAAGAAACCAAACGATAAAGACTCTAACAAAAGATGGAGTTGACTACATCTGCATTACCGATATAGCAAGACAGAAGAATCCAGTCGAGCCTAAAGATGTGGTAAAGAATTGGTTACGCTCCAAAAACACCTTGGAGTATTTGGGACTTTGGGAACAGTTGAACAACCCTAATTTCAAAGGGGTCGAATTCGACCCCCTTTTGAAAGAAGCAGGTTCAAATGCTTTTACAATGAGTCCAACTCGGTGGGTGGAACTTACCAATGCAGTAGGTATCGTATGCAAGAATGGAGCGAATGGAGGCACTTATGCCCAAAGGGATATTGCCTTTAAGTTTGCCAGTTGGGTTTCTGTGGAATTTGAACTGTATTTGATAAAAGAGTTCCAGCGACTAAAGGAAGAAGAGCAAAAGCAGATAGGATGGTCTGCCAAACGTGAGTTGTCCAAGATAAACTATCGCATCCACACGGATGCAATCAAGGCGAATCTCATACCGTCAGAGGTAACTCGTGAGCAAGCAGCCATGAAGTATGCAGATGAAGCGGATGTACTCAACATAGCAATGTTCGGTATGACGGCAAGGCAATGGCGTGAACAGAATTCCGACAAGAAAGGCAACATTCGAGATTACGCCAGCATCAACGAGCTTATCTGCCTATCGAATATGGAGAATCTCAACGCTGTGTTTATCAATGATGGAATGCCTCAGTCTGAGCGACTGATAAAACTCAATCAGATTGCCATCCAACAGATGAGGATTCTTGAAGATACAGGAGGTAGAAATCTACTGAGATAGATGATTTCTGTTGTTGCAGAAATGAGTTCAAGTCGCTGTGCAACTTTGTATGGGTTTTTATTGATAATTATACGCTAAAATATCATTTTGAAAAAATAGATGTCGATGAATATATATGATTTTTTAATTTCTGACCAAGAAATTACTACTGCAGTCAGTAATGCATGCAATTTCTTTGGTTTACCAGAAGTTCCGGTAATGAATAGTGAAGGTGTCTGTGTATGGTCCAATGATGTCCATACTACATTTGATGACGTTTTAGGTGTCAATCGTGAACAGTTGTCTGATATGGGAATGATTAGTGACGATTCTTTGAAATTGGCATATACTCATGAGTGTGCACACCGTGCTTTGCAAGGTTATGACAATTACGAAGGAACACAGGAAGAGCTAGTCTGTGACTATTTTGCTGGCATTCATGCCGGATTGAACAATATTGATGCCGACCAATTTGAAGAAGCACTCAGCAAGACAACAGGTAGCGAGACTCACCCTAATGGTGCATTACGTGTAGAAGCTATCGAATACGGAAAACAGATTGCATCAGACATTAAAACACAAGGAATAGAGCCGACTTTTGAATATTGTCTTGATAGATTTGATGATTTTCAGCCGACAAATTCTGATTTATCCACTATGGATGTTCATTTGGGAGATCCCGATTCTATCATTTCATTTGGTTCTGCTTATTCAAAAGAAGAATATGTTGCCAAAGCTGAGAACTGTTACAAAGAGGCAGACAAATACTACGACAAGGCACAGCGTGACGACAAGGCATCTGATAAAGCACACGATTTGGAACAGGCAGAAAAGTGGCGCAGAAGAGGCGATGAATATATAAACAAATCAAAATATACAGGCAACAAATAAAATAGGAGAATTATTATGAACGATTTATTGACTTTATTTGGGCAAGGTAGTGTCGGAGGTGGTATTGTTGTCTCAAAACTAATTGATTATTTTGTACCTTTTGAATTATCTCCACAAGGTAAGCTATTCAAAGCTCAAAAAGAATGGCAAAATGAAATGGAAGAAAAACGCATGAGTTTTCAATGGAAAATAGAGTCTCAGCGTATGCGTTTTCAAGAAAAATTGGAAGAGAAACGTGAAGAATTACAGAAGTATTTACAGGACAACCAAATTGAAGCAAATCGAGAAATAGCTTTGTTTCAAGCACGTGCTATGCGCCAAACACAAATGTTGTTAGCTCAGAAACATGCCCAAGACACTTTACAAGACCATCTTCTTCAAGATGCTCTTAGAACATTTCCTTTGAATGTATCACCATTGGTTTTGCTGAAAAATCAGTCTCAACCATTGGGACACCTTTTGGCATTTTCAGATAGCAATGCCGATTCCGCATCAACAACATCAATAGAACAGGTTTATGAAGAAGTTGAAGCAATACGTAAACATCCTGATGCTCTGAATATTTTTGTGGCCCCAGTACATATCGATTCCAAAATTAAAAACCGCAAGGTTCTTAGCGATCAAATTTGGGATACGGTATATCAGCGCATTGAAAGTTTCTTCACCCTAAATTATAATCGTAGTGGTGATCATCCTGTAATTTTCTATCCAACAGCTTGGAATGACAAGTATAATCCAGGAATGCATGCAGCAGAAACTCTGCACTATTTCCTGAAAGATTTACCTTGCGTTGTAATAGAACCTCGTTTTGACGGCACCACATTCAGAATGATGTTTTCTACTTGGGGACTTGGCTACAATTCGACTTTACACCATCGTACCGAGCTTAGTTTTCCAATAAATATTGATGCTGTATTAGCTTGGTCTGCTTATGAACGCTCATTAAAAGCATTGGATGTCATCAAGGAGATAGACGGCACATTGGACATTAACGAATATGGTTTTGGAATGAAGAAAAAGGAATTAGAACGAAATATTGATTTATTCCAAGCTCTTCATATTGAAGAACGTATGAAAGGGAACAGAATGCAAGAGATAGATGCACTTGGTATATACAACATTTTCAAGATAGAGCCTGTTCAAGATTTAGCAATATTGGCAGATTATCTGTCTGCACGTATTGGGCTTAACCTTGCAGTTCTTGCAGACATCCATCATTTGCGCTCTTATGATCGTGATCCTATTCTGCCAAAGTTATTGAAACCGAACTTTCCGAGTTTGTATGCAGACAAATCTGTACGAGAACAATTGTTTAAGGAATATGAGAACTCGTATGTGTGGCTTCGTCGTGAAGAAATAGAATTCAATGGAATGAAAGAAATCCGTGGTGTTCAGTTGGCTAATGTCAAGAAACAATTGGATTTAGTTGATTCTTCAGAGATGGTTGAATCTGTAACAGAAATGACTTGCAATTATGTCAAGAAACGTTTTAAAATAGATGCAAAGACATTGATAGATGCAATTAATAGCTCTATTGATTTATGGGAACAAAAGGATATTTCTTTCTTCAAAAGCCTGTCAAAAGTTGACGAAGTAGCAAATAACCGAAGACTATTCCGTCGCATTGATACTAAGATTTTTGATTTACAACAACAAATG
>OIXK01000035.1_pt1 | contig 1949 bp, 2 predicted proteins | sample 1587991 | NCBI WGS metagenome assembly OIXK01 (sample SAMN03283287) | human gut metagenome | biome: human-associated habitat; material: feces | host: Homo sapiens | place: Peru | collected 2012
ACCTATACCGCCTACGTAAAGTTCGACTTCGACAAGATGCAGCCACGTTCCTACCGCAACAATCCAGACCTCAAACAGGCAAAGGAACAGATTCCGACCAATGAGAACAAGACGCAGGTTGCCGTCAACGAGCAGGGCAAGACCAACGAGGCGACCAAGCACACCAAGGATCCGCTGAGTCCGGGACAGTCTGCGCCAAAGAACGAAAAGCAGCAGAAGGAACAGAACGCCGAGGAACAGAAGCCAAAGAGAAAGGCAAGAAGCGTGAAGATGTAGTTGCCGCCACTTGATCCACAGAGTTAATCATCCATCATAACAACCGACATCTGCGACCGTCTATTCCACGGTTGCGGATGTCACAAAAACAACAGACAATGAAGACAATCATCGCAGAGAAACCAAGCGTAGCCAAGGAAATCGCCCACATTGTGGGAGCTGACAAGCGTGAGGAAGGCTATATGCAGGGCAATGGCTATTTTGTGACATGGGCATTCGGACATTTAGTGCAGCCAGCCATGCCGGAAACCTACGGCATGAAGGAATTCCATGCAGAGAATCTGCTTTCTATGTTAATATCCAAATGTTTTGACCATTATTTTTAATTTATGCTGATATTTTATATTCAGGTGAGAAAAGTTGCCGGTTTCTGACCATTGCAGTGATCAAATGCACAAGTTTGTTCTTGACATTGTTCAGTGCAACCTGCTTCTTCTTTCCGCGTTCCACGAGACGCATGTAGTACCTCGCCATAATGGGATTGAAGTTCACGGCAGCCAGTGCTGCCTGTGTCAGCATTGCCTTAATCTGGCGGTTCGCCATGTAGTGCACATGTGGATCAGAATGCACACTAGTGCCCGAATCCTTACCGAATGGGGCTATGCCGTAGTAGCAGGCAATCTTCCTTGAATCGTAGTTGAAACGACGGAAGTTGTCGGTGTATACCATCAGGCATACGGCGTTCTGCGTTCCTATGCCAGGCACCGAGGTCACGATGGTAAACACCTCGGTGAGCTCCTCGTCCGACTTGATGAGTTCGGCGATTCGCTTGTCTATCTTCTCTACTTCCTTGTTGAGTTCAGACACGATATGCCTTCCGCTCTGCGAGATCATCGTCTTGGTAGGCGATTTCTCCATGGTGAGTCTCTTCTCGCCTCTACGCACCTGAAAGCTGCATCTATGGCGTACCACCATTTGACGATATAGAAACAGTTCGCGCAGTTGTGCAAGTGACTCGCTAAGTGGCTCGTACATAACGGCTTTATCGTAGTTTCTCATTGCGTATTCGGCAATCATAGAGGCGTCGGCACGGTCCGACTTCAATCGTCTGAGGCCTGATGCGTCCTTGATGCTCTTGGCGTTCTCAAGCCACATGTCGTAGCCTTTACCATAGAGAAAGTTGCACAGCCCCTTGCTGTAGTCGCCCGTATTCTCGCCACAGAAGAGCCACAGGGAAGAGTCGATGCCGTATGAGTTCTGCTCCACCCACTTGACCAGTTGCTTGTAGCCAGACACAGTTGTCTTGAACTCGTTGAACACTCGTGCAGCTGTTTCTGTCAGTCCGTCTGCAAAAATGATAGCCACATCAACTTTTTCTTTCGAAAAATCAACTCCGATAAATAAATTCTTCATATCTTTGTACGAATTTTATTATGTAGGATTGGTCAATAGTTGTATGGACTAACACTCTAACAAGGCTCAGAGCCGATAACTTTCTATCTGGTCTTTGCAACTATGTCGATGAGGTCCTAAACCGTTTGTAGTCTTTCGACTATAAAAACACTTGGTTTACCTCTTCGACAGACCGATTCTACCTTTTTACAACAAAGGTACGAAACAGTCTTTAGCAATCATAGTTTTTACCTTGATTATTTAGCCTAATTGCTTTCTTCTGCAAACTTAGAGTAAAAACTTGTTACAAAATAAAAATTGATTCTAGAGATTTAGATTGC
>OIXK01000036.1_pt1 | contig 1919 bp, 1 predicted proteins | sample 1587991 | NCBI WGS metagenome assembly OIXK01 (sample SAMN03283287) | human gut metagenome | biome: human-associated habitat; material: feces | host: Homo sapiens | place: Peru | collected 2012
AGAGGGTACTAATGAAGTAGCTAATGGTACAATAACTAAGACTGGTAGTTTAGCTATATATAAAGATATAGCAATAACAAGTACAGTAAAAGAATTAACAGTATATGTATGGTTAGATGGAAGTCTAGTAAATGATAGTAATTCTAATGATATACTATCTAGCATATACAAAGGAAATATAACTATGAGTATAGAAAGTGGGGATAAGTAATGGAAAAAAATAATAAATCAAAGAAATTTATGTTATTTGGTCTAATAGTATTAGTAATAACTATCGCAGTAAGTAGTACTTATGCTTATTATGTATGGACTACTTCTGATAGTGATACTACAAAAATAGTAGCAGGAATAGGAGCAGCCACAGTTACCTTTGATGGAGGTAAAGATATAAGTGCTAATCTAAGACCAGTATCAGATAAAAGTAAAGGTATAGTAAAGAATATAAGTGTAAAGGCAGATACTACAGGATTAGTATTTAATATGTATTTAGATATAACTAGTATAGATACAGGATTAAAAGATAAAAGTTTTAGATATGAATTATATAAAGGAACTACTAAAGTAAAAGAAGGTAACTTTAGTGATAGTTATCTAACTAGTAATACAGTTACTTGTAGTAAGAATAATACTAATCATATAGTATTATTAACTAATGAAAGTATATCTACATCAAATACTAGTTATACTTTATATATTTGGATAGATGGTGCTAACTATGTAAATCCTAGTACCATGATGGGTAAAGAATTTAATTTTAAATTACACGCTGATGGAGAAGGAGCAGTACTAGCAAAAACTGCTGCAGAAACTATAACAGAATTATATACTAGCGCTCCAAAAACAACAGTAACAAATAATAGTATTACATATAATACAGCACCTTCAGTATCACTTATGAATGATAGACTAGGTGGTACTACAACTGATTTAGATGGTGGTAATATAAGATATTATGGAGCAAATCCAAATAATTATATATATTTTAATTGTTCTGATTATAACAATCAATCTTCAAGTACATGTGAAACATGGCGAATAATAGGAGTATTTGATGGTAAATTAAAAATAATAAGAGGTAGTCAAATAGGAAAATATTCTTGGGACAACAAAAATACTACAACAGGTGCAGAATCTGCTAATGGTAAAAATGACTGGACAACAGCAAGATTAATGAAACTATTTAATCCAAGTGATTATTATACAACAGATTCTAACGATAATGGCTTAGGGCAGAGTTTATATTGGAATAGTGCATCGGGTAAATGCTATAGCGGTCAAAATAATGCTACAACAAATTGTGATTTTACAAGTACAGGAATAAAAAATGATGTCACAAGAAATCTTATATCTGAAGAGACATGGAATATTGGCGGATGGAATAGTTATTATGAATATTCTAATCAAATTTATGGATATGAAAGAGGAACAAAAGTATATTCTGGAAGACCAACAACATGGACAGGGAAAATAGCCTTAGCATATCCAAGTGATTATGGCTATGCAGCAGATTTTAGTAAGTGTACACAAACCTTGAACAGTTATAATGATTCAACTTGTACCTCAAATAACTGGATGAAAGCAATTATTGCACCAAATTATGGATGGTTATTAACCCCTTATTCCAGCTACTCGAGCGCTGTGTGGTCTGTGCATTCGGACGGCGCTGTGAGCGAATACAGCACTACGTATTATGCGCATGGGGTCGTGCCAGTCCTTTCTCTAAGTTCTGAACTAGGAATAGAGTCATCAGGGGATGGCTCAAGTAGTAATCCATACAAATTAAGTGCGTAAGCAATTAATTTGAAATAACTTTGGTAGGAAGAACTTGGTAAGAGGCCCCTCAAACAGGCGAAGTCTGTTAGGGGCAAGGGCGGCGAAAGTCGCCAAGAGAAGGTAGATATTCGCCTAAAGGCGAAGGA
>OIXK01000061.1_pt1 | contig 1527 bp, 1 predicted proteins | sample 1587991 | NCBI WGS metagenome assembly OIXK01 (sample SAMN03283287) | human gut metagenome | biome: human-associated habitat; material: feces | host: Homo sapiens | place: Peru | collected 2012
ATCGGTTGACGGCGTTGCCACATTGTATGCGGGCGAATGATATTCGCCCCTACGGTGATTTTTCTATTTTAAATAGTCTAAAATGATAAGACTATCGTAGGGGCGACCTGTGTGTCAAGAGTATGATTGTATACAGTTGTGTAGGATGATTGTATACAATTACAAACGCCTAATATTTCTGTTTAATCTTTGACCAGTTTGTGTATCAAATTCAGCAATTTGAAAATTACGATAGCAAGCAATAAAGGAATCCCCATGGGGATTCGGGCGAAATTCGATATATTCATTAATCATAGTTTCGCTCAAATAAACCTGCCAATTGCTAAATCTGATATAGCCCCAACTGTTTACTTTTATTACATGATATTTGCCGCTATATTCATATTTTGGTATTTCTTCAAAATATTCTCTTTCACTTGGTATGTATATATCTGACGGAGTAAGCATATCAAGTGCTTCGTGTGGTCTAACATTATTGTATTTCAATCTCCAGCTTTGCAGACATTCATCAGCTTCTGATATATCTGCAAAGCTTTTGTGATTTAACAGCTCATTTTTTAATGTTCTGTGGAATCTTTCTATTTTTCCTTGTGTTTGTGGGTGGACTATTCTTCCGTGTATAGGCAGTATGTTTAAATTCATCAGCCACTTCTCAAATTGCGTGTATCCTTTTCTAAAACCTGCAAATTGTGGTCCGTTATCCGACAACACCGACTTTGGCATTCCGTATTCTTTAAATGCACTTTCAAATGTTGATATTACTACATTTTTGGTGCTTTCAAACGGCTTGATTTTTATTAAAAATCGTGAACGGTCATCTATTATATCTAACGGATAACAGTAATTTCCGTTTTGCATCTTAAATTCGCCTTTGAAATCTGTTTGCCACATTTCATTGCAATTTTCTTTTTCATACCGTTTATATGGTGTATGCGAGAGTGACGCTTCCGGTGTTATACATCCGTTTCGCTTTAAAATATTGTTAAATGTTTTTACACAGGGTAAATCATCATAGCCTTGATTGATCAAGACTTGTCTTATTTTTTTCCCTCCCCAATCAGGGTTCTCTTCTCTCACAGATACTATCAGATTTTCTAAACTGCTTTCGGTCTTATTTCCAATAAATTTTCTTGCGTGGCTTCTGTCTTTCAGTTCTTCATTATTCTCATACCTTTTCAGCCATTTGTACCCTGTCTTTCGGCTGATTTCGTATTTCCTGCATAATTCACTGAAATTTTTTGTACTTTTCGCCTCTTGTGCAAATTCTTTTCTTTGTTCTTTCACAGATTTATTCTCCCAAGGCATTTTTACACTTCCTTTTTGTGCTTTTTTGCCTTCTATTTTATCATTAAATCTGTATACTATCATCTTGCACATGTGTTTACTATCATACTACACTATACATATCATCCGCCCGCATACACATTAGTTTATATTTTTAATGATTTCTTTCATAAATGCAGAGAATTCTTTTTCAACTTTTTTGCCTGTTTCCATAACTTCAATGTGCGTCAGCGGTTTGTCTAA
>OIXK01000086.1_pt1 | contig 1308 bp, 2 predicted proteins | sample 1587991 | NCBI WGS metagenome assembly OIXK01 (sample SAMN03283287) | human gut metagenome | biome: human-associated habitat; material: feces | host: Homo sapiens | place: Peru | collected 2012
TTTTCTGCGTGTTATTGTCAAAGGGTTACTTCTTCAAGGTGATGCAGCCAACCGAAGCACGTTTCTGTGCATCGGAAATCTTGGCATACACCTCTGTTGTTGCCACATTCTTGTGACCGAGATAACGCTGCACTACGGCAATACTTGTTCCTGCGTCCAACTGGAGACAGGCAAAGCTGTGGCGTGAGCAATGATAGGAGATATGCTTGGTAATCCCTGCATCTTTCAGCCAGTTCTTCAATGGTGCCTGTGTCATGGAGTCTTTGAAATCAGGGAACACCTTGCCTCGTTTATCTGGTGAATAGCCTATCAGTTCCAAGGCTTCCTCACTGATTGGGTTATGCACGATGTCTTTTGTCTTCTGCATTCGTGTGGTGACATACATCACACCATCGCTGCCGTATGGCTGTATCTCCTCCCAAGTGAGTTTCTTGATGTCGCTCTTTCTCAATGCCGTTAGGCAAGAGAACAGGAAGGCTCGCTTCAAGGCAGGAGCAGAGCATGGTGTGGATGCCAAGCGGATAACCTCGTCTTGTGAAAGATGCTCCTTGTCTGTCGGGATTGTCTCGATACGCTCCAAGAAACCGTTCGGGTTCTCCTTTATCTTGCGGTCACGATAGGCAGTGTGGATTGAAGCACGGAAAGTTGACCAGTAGTTGGCTGCCGAATTGATATGCAGTTTTCTGTTCTTATGCAGTCCCTGTGGTGCTGTCAGCAGATACTCACGAAATCTGTTGCACAAGTCCACGTTTATCTCCCCAAAGGTACCCTTGTCTTGTGTAAAGATGCGAAGTGCTTAAAGACGTGCTGCAACTTGGAGTTCTTCTTGTCTGCCAGTTTCTTGAAGTAGGCGAGGAAATCTCCTTTCATCTTCTCCTTGTCGAAGAAATCATAACGCTCGTTGACGATAGCCTCGAAGCGACGGCAGCGTATCGCCTCGGCTCTTGCCGTAAGGTTGAGGTTGTACTTCTGTTCCGTCTGGTTCTTCGGCTTGGCATAGATGTAGATGCCAAGCGACTCATGGCGGATGACTTTCATCGTGCTCTCGTCACGATAGCCTGGATAATAGTCAAGATAATAGGACAGCATGTGTCCGTCCTTGATTTTGCGTGTACGCAATGATACGGTCTTGCAAATGTTGCTCATAACTGATATGTATTATTGATGATTATTCGTGGTGAAGTGTCTCTTCACGGCTGCAAAGGAATAAAATGATGCTTCCGTGACTCCAATTATTCATAGTAACTGATGGATAATGCTGAAATCACTTGCTTTCACAGTCCTTTAGCAGCTCTTTCTGCCATTGCA